>WLWD01001160.1_pt1:35000-158349 | contig 158349 bp, 115 predicted proteins | sample 6712731 | NCBI WGS metagenome assembly WLWD01 (sample SAMN12718690, study PRJNA576275) | sponge metagenome | isolation source: marine sponge | host: Mycale hentscheli | place: New Zealand: South Island, Marlborough, Capsize Point | collected 2014-11-01
TATCATAATTTCAAAGGCAAAGCTTCTAGATAGAGTGATTTTCTTAAAATCGAGCGGGCTCCGTTGGAATATCGCCAGGGACAGTTGGAATATCGCCAGGGACAGTTGGAATATCGCCAGGGACAGTTGGAATATGAGCGGGCTAGATTTAGACTCACAGGCACGAACTTTTACCTCGTTAATACTTTTCTGCGTCCTAGGGATTACCGACGTCGATTCCGTATTATCGGTAGCCAGGTTTGCTGACGGAGATGAATATTTAGTCTATACTACTGACCACTGTGAAACAAAAGAATGCCCTAAAAACTCAACTACCTTTGTATTTGAGAACTGTATGGATGACATCTCTTTAAGAAATCAGTGTAAGTTTCTTTGTTGATTCATAATACACAGATACAATGATAAAGTTAGCTAGCTAGTATAGAATGAGATCAGTTATACTTGTATTCACATCTGTACTTTTGAAGAATTAAATAAATTAACCACTTGATAGAGCTAAATATCAGAAGTAGAGGGAGTGTTCAAAGTTAGTTAACTAATGAATTTTGAAATGAACTTGTACATGTATTTTGTTCTTTTCTTGAGTTAAACTTGTTTCTTTGCCTTTATAATGCAATTGGTCTAACCCGATTTTTTCAAAAAACAGTTTGAATATTATAAAAACAACAGCTTATTTCAGTTGAATTGTTAATATAATGCAATTGATGTTTTCCCATTTTGAGGTCCTCATTAATGGCATTATTGAGTAACTATACAGCCAACTCAGCTATCTCTTGTTATTTTAATAACAAGGTTGATAACATTTTGTCAGCCATCACAACACTTCATTCTCATACAACAAGTGCACAAGAAGCAATCTTTGTATGAAATGTTTCATATAATGTAAAATATGCTTCATCTGCTACATGATATATTCTTATTATTGGTTCAATAATTTGTTTTTATTAAAGATTGTTCCAGTAACACTGGTCAGTTCTTTCTTGGAATTGATGGAGTAGAGCCAAATCTATTAGTAGTATTTGGAAGTAATGGATGGTTAAAGGTATTTAATGAACAACAAAATCGATCTGAAGATGGAGTCATTGTTGAGAGGAACTTATTCACCAATAGAACAGAAAAACAAGCAGAGACTATGGGATGTAACATTACCAGCTTGTCTGTAATAAACACAACTAACAACGTTGTTACAACAATCAATCACACCGGGTTTACATTTACTGTAGATACTGAAATAAGCATTCAGGTAAGAAATAAATAGTAATTATTATAGTATACTAAATTTATTTCCACTTTAGATAAATGAGGAGTCTCTTTATTACCCCATGAATTATTACGAGGGTGAAATATTTCAGCTAAACATGAGTTGCCACTTCAATAGAAGGATTGACTGTATAGTGTTCAAAATAAATGGAACAGCTACCTTCAGAGAAGGTTAAGTTGAAGTTTACGTGTCAAAAAACTTGAGTAATACGTTTTGATGAATGTCAGCATAAATACAAGCTAATGATTCATGTAGTTAGTATAGTGACAATGTGTTTGATTACCATTTGTTTGAGTACTAATGGGATCTGGCTCAAAATAAATATAGTAGTCGACACTTGTAATACGCTTAATTTGTAAAACCCAACACTAAGCTACTTTCTTTGAGGGTCTTAAATACAAGTATTTTCACAAAATTTAAGCAGAAAAACTATAAAGTCTATACTGTATGTATTTAATACTGGATAGTAGCTCATAATGAATAAAGATATATATGGGAATAGAACTTAAACATTTTTTTTTTGAATATGTAACATTGCTGTTGTTATTACTATTCGTTTTTACAATAGATGATAAATGTTTTGAAACCACCACATCATTAACAAAACCGCTACTCTCCTTTAACATGACTCCTACTACTGTGGCAGACACCACGAGTGGAGCCATTAATTTCTGGGAAGACCCTACTATTCAGTACATAATGATTGGCTCTGGCTGTAGCATTGGACTTCTGATCTGCATCATTACTACACTATGCATAGGAATATGCACTCTCTCTGTTAGGAGTAAAAACACAATGAGAATGGAGATGAGATACAATGCAAATCAAGGTGATGTCACTTATGGGGTGGGGGGTGGGTGGGGGGCGTTAAAGCCTATTATCATATATTATACCTAGTTATATTGTATTGGAAAAGTTATACCCTTAATTAGATATATAAATTTTTCTAAACTGAATAATATTATGTATTTGGAGTAAAGGGGAAGGTATGACATCATACTGGCATATAATAAGTTCTATATACACTGGAAAAATATCCAGATTTCCTGTACTTTTGACGCTTCAGGAAATGTATAGGATAGTTAGTTGTCATCTTTCCTGTACATGTTGTATACCCTCCATGCCATGTTTCCCTGCTTCAATCCTATACCTTCACGACACATGAATTAACCTTAACATGTACTGTATGCTTGCAATTCAAAAATCCTGTACTTATCAGACACAACATGACAGTCCAACTATTCTATATATGTTCTATAGTAGGATATTACAATTTTCTATGCATTTGTCAGTTACTACAGGACAGCCCACTTGATTCTACACCTGTCCTTAATCAGTATTCTTCATATAAACTGCACTTGTCCTTTCCTACAGTAAACTTCATAAACTCTAGACCTGTACTGTACAACAGCACTCCACTTACCGTGCATCTGTCCTTGACTTCGTGATACTTCATTTTACCTATCATCAATCCTGGACAAGTACACTTCATATAACGTGCACCTATCAGGTACTCTAGAACATACAATGTTGCCCAGTATCTGTTCTGTACTACGACACTCCACCTTACCGTGCACCTGTCCTTGACCTCCTGATACTTCATTTTATCTATCGCTAATCCTGGACAAGTACACTTCATATAACGTGCACCTATCAGGTACTCTAGAACATGCAATGTTGCCCAGTATCTGTTCTGTACTACGACACTCCACCTTACCGTGCACCTGTCCTTGACCTCCTGATACTTCATTTTATCTATCGCTAATCCTGGACAAGTACACTTCATATAACGTGCACCTATCAGGTACTCTAGAACATGCAATGTTGCCCAGTATCTGTTCTGTACTACGACACTCCACTTTACCGTGCACCTGTCCTTGACCTCCTGATACTTCATTTTATCTATCGCTAATCCTGGACAAGTACACTTCATATAACGTGCACCTATCAGGTACTCTAGAACATGCAATGTTGCCCAGTATCTGCACTGTACTACGACACTCCACCTTACAGTGCACCTGTCCTTGACATCCTGATACTTCATTTTACCTATCGTTAAACCTGGACAAGTACACTTCATATAACGTGCACCTATCAGGTACTCTAGAACATACAATGTTGCCCAGTATCTGCACTGTACTACGACACTCCACCTTACAGTGCACCTGTCCTTGACCTCCTGATACCTCATTTTATCTATCATTAATCCTGGACAAGTACACTTCATGTAACGTGCACCTATCAGGTACTCTAGAACATGCAATGTTGCCCAGTATCTGCACTGTACTACGACACTCCACCTTACCGTGCACCTATCCTTGACCTCCTGATACTTCATTTTATCTATCGCTAATCCTGGACAAGTACACTTCATATAACGTGCACCTATCAGGTACTCTAGAACATGCAATGTTTCCCAGTATCTGCACTGTACTACGACACTCCACCTAACCGTGCACCTGTCCTTGACCTCCTGATACTTCATTTTACCTATCATTAATCCTGGACAAGTACACTTCATATAACGTGCACCTATCAGGTACTCTAGAACATACAATGTTGCCCAGTATCTGCACTGTACTACGACACTCCACCTTACCGTGCACCTGTCCTTGACCTCCTGATACTTCATTTTATCTATCGCTAATCCTGGACAAGTACACTTCATATAACGTGCACCTATCAGGTACTCTAGAACATGCAATGTTTCCCAGTATCTGCACTGTACTACGACACTCCACCTTACAGTGCACCTGTCCTTGACCTCCTGATACTTCATTTTATCTATCGCTAATCCTGGACAAGTACACTTCATATAACGTGCACCTGGCAGGTACTCTAGAACATACTATGTTGCCCAGTATCTGCACTGTACTACGACACTCCACCTTACCGTGCACCTGTCCTTGACCTCCTGATACTTCATATTTTTATCTATCGCTAATCCTGGATAAGTACACATCATATAACGTGCACCTATCAGGTACTCTACACTGTAAAAACCGGGGTGTTTAGTTACACCCTAAGTGGGGTGTACTGAAACAATTTTTTGCATTGGGGTGTATTGTTACACTCATAGGGCGTGCTGTTACACTCACACTGCGAAACACTCTATGATCATACCAAAAGGAGTGTATTTTTATCAGGAATAATAGGTAACACCCTTTCAGGAATACTTTTTTTACATACCAACATTTTATAATGAACCTGTTGACTTATAATTTCCCATTATTATTTGTTGTTGGTTTTGTTTTATTTGTTGTTTTACTTTCCATTGCAGCAATAAAGGCAAGCTGGTATAACATGGAGCTTTGGATGAAGAACATAAATATTCATACTCGTTACTGTTGTACTGTGCCAAGTATATTTTATTCATTTGATCACAAATAAACTGAGTCATAAAAAAAATCTTTACTACACTGCTTGAAGGTGCTTGTTTTACTAAATTGAGGAAACTATTACACTAAAGATTTACTGCATAGTTTACTCATTTAGTAAAACATACTTAGTTTTACTAACAGGAAACCTTAAGTAAAACATTGTACCATGTTTTACTGTAGTTTTACAGGTTTGTTTTTTTACACCTTTGTTTTGCTCATGGTTTACTGAAGGGTCCAAATGTTAGTTAACTATTAAATGCATTTAACTAATTGTTTTAGTTAACTTCTTGCATTATATTAAGGATAACATGGCTGATGATTAATTGAAGAAGAATCCCTCATAAGCGCAAGCATATCCAGTGTGCATACCACTGCACAGTTTTATAATGGTGTAGTTTTTTACTTGATCACTCAGGTCCCAGGTCCTTCCAGAGAAAGACACAATTAGATAGTGACCCCACCTTGAGTATATAATGTCCCTCCAACGGCATTGATGAAAATGTAGCTACCTTAAATATTTGTTAGGCTATGTACTGTTGGGTAGACATAGGCGGCTCTGTGCATCGTGAACTACCTCCCTCAGGCCCTAAGTACTTCGCTGCGCGAGACGCTGGACGTTAAAATAAGGTTGTTTCTTCCCCAGTAGCCTCGCAAAGATACTGCATTATCTCATGGTTAACCCTTTTCCAGTTACGTGTAGGTAAGTATCGCCAGGCTAAATAAGTTAAAAACGCTTTACCCATTATAAGTAAAACTCTCGACTGGAAGTGGTCGTCTAAACTATTGTTGCGCGCTAGTCCACTGATTTGTAATACGGCTACGCTACTTGTGTCTTGGGGAACTTGAAGGAAGCTTTCGCTGTCTACCCTGGCTTATGCTTGCTTTCGCTGTCTACCCTGGCTTATGCTTCTGGGTAAGTAGTTTTATGGCTAGCGGTCAGTGGGTTTCTAAGTATTTTAGCTGCACGGGGTCACCCATGTCATTTTTTTTCCTGGTGAAGTTGTGTTTCCTGAACAATTTTTTCTAAGCTAATATAGCTACTGTATGAATTAATTAATGAATGAAAATAAAGAGCAAGGGTGGCTTGAATTATGATAGTGATATTTTGTGGTAGTTTTAGCTATATCTTTATGACGAGGGCTCGTCAGTTTGTTTGTTCCATAGTACTCTTGACATTTTTCATTTCTTTGTGAGAAAGTGTGGGTGCATGTTGGAATGGTTTCTAGTTACTGAATTATTCTAAAACATGCTCTACCAAAATTATCCTCACTCATAGCTTTTCCCATGGCCACCCTAACATCCTTTAGCGTGCTCCTGGACAATGAAGGGGAGATAATCATTGCATACAACTCAACATACATAATTATATTTTCTACTTTGTTTTAGGCCCATGGTTTCATGCAGGTTATGGGAGCCCTGGGATTTCCACCCTAATTTTTTTTTTTACCCCTTCTGAATTTATTTCAATATAAGTTATGAAAAAATTGTAGAAATTTGTAGTAGTTTGTCCAAGCTTTCATGATCATGACTTCACCATTTTCATGTGGCTAAACGGTTTTTGTGACTTTACAAATCTCTCTTATCTCTCCCCCCCAGTGAAAATCCTGTATGAATTTCTGTCATTTTAGTTCATGTAATTCTGATAAACTTTAGTGATATCATTTTACTTATCTGCTTATTCTTCATTGAGCTGTTGTTGTAGGACTTTTTCAGATTGCCAATTGCTTAATTATAGTTTTAACAGTTTATTAAATGATTATTCGTTTTTATTATGTTCTCTAAGGCAACGTCAGTAAATTTGTCAGTTCTCTAAGCACATAAGTGCTAATATCACGGCTTCAGAAGCACAGTGTCGTATTAGCTTGTATAACCAAGTTTTGTGCCGAGGTGGTAGGGGCACCCTGAAATCCCCCATCTCCTCCAAGCTTTAGTTCCCCCTAGAATTTTAATTTAGTAAGCAGGTCAGTATAAGGTATACACTTTCACATAGGCATGCCCATCAAAGCAGTGTGGGTTTCTAAAATGAGAGTGGCTAAGTACACCAGTGTTTCCCACCCCCAGCGCAGAATCCAGTATGACACCCTGATAGCTTAGTCATCATATGCTTTTTCTGAAGTAAAAGTATGTTCTTTTCCCCCAATTTATAATGTCACTATGAAGCATTTGTGCATTTGTCAGCTGATGTTGTGAGAATAGGGAACAAGAATTTTCTTCCGTTGGCCAAATATATTGGCTTCCAGTATTCAGATGTGCAGTGATGGGAAGAAAATGGCCATTTTTCACATGCAGTTCATAGAATAAGAGTAGGACAGGTCATGGGAGCCATGACAACCACTAAGGCCATAAGCAACTTGCTTGGCATGATACAGTATAGTATTGATGACCATTACCAAATGCAAGTCTCATGACCTCATAGAGGTAGTTGCAGGTCTTATAAGTCACGATGTGGATTAGGGACTGGTAGACAGTTAATTTGCAAAAAGTGTTTTTTTTTGTTTTTTTGTTGTTTGTATGTTTGTTAACCCTAAGCACGCATGCATGAGAGAGTTGTAGTAGTTGCCCTGTCAGTCTGTCTGTCATGCTCTGATTTTGGAGATTACTGACAATTAACCGTTGATTTAGGTATGAACTTATTCAGAAAGATGATTTAGGATCTTTTATTGTGCTACTTTTTTTTAATTTGGGGCTAATTGTTGATAAAACGTGAAGCTTTCAGCTCCCTAGCGTCACGTCATAATCACTTGAGCAAATAATTTCTTGCAGCCCGCAGTGTAATTTGCTTTATGCTCAGGAAAGTTAACCGACGGATTTGAATGAAGTGAAGTTCACGTTGAAAAATTATAACAGTAAGTGTTTCTGGCTAGTTTAGCTTCTCTTATGAAGACAGCATTTCCATGTACTGTTTTCATTGCTCGAGCTATATTGATGCCTCATTAAAATAGCTAACAGATTGCTTTGTTCTTTTTGAAGGAGATTATATTATAATAGCTAGGTAATGTTTAATAGCACTGAGGGTTCCCACCTTTTGGTGCTTCATTTTTTTTGTTTTGTTTCTTGTTCTTATGTAAGGCTTTTCTGTACTATGTAATTTATAGCCAGTACAAATGTTTTTTGTATAGTAGTCAAGGTGGTGAAGTTTCACTGACCATACACGCCCTTCCTTCTGCTGTAGCTCAAGTACGCAAGCACACAATCATTCACACCCACTCATATACACAGTCGTAGGGGATGAGGCATTATACTTGTGATGTGCTTCAGTAAAAAAATAAGGTGAAAGGGTAAAATTCATCTTTATAAATCATCATGCACAATTTGTTTGAAAAATTTACACAGCCGACTTTTTTAAATTAGCGTACGAGACCACTCACGGCAATTTTTGAGACTTAATAAAACAAACAAGCTATTCCAAGGAATTATTGCGCTGTGTAAATCCTAACTCTATATAAGGCTTGCTTACTAACAAAAGAAACAGGAAGGAACCTAAGAAGCTTAACACATAAAGCAGCAAATGTATATTTATTGTTTGTTCTTAGCTAGTCAGCAGATGTAACACACAACACTCTCACATGCACGCGTTCACTGGATATACCCAACACAAGATTTACAGTGTAGTCTCATGGTAGCTTGGCATGTTGGGCAATGAACTTTCAAGTATGAACAGTGATGACAAACAGCGAGTTGTTAACCAAAGTAACGAGTGTACACAAAAAATGTGATAGTCAAAGTACAAAAGTTACATACATACGTCCAAGCATATATGATTATACAATAATATATCCCTGATTTTTTGTGTTGTCCCTGATAGTGTCTCACTCGTTTCCATATATAATTACCACGGTTGAGCTTTGTGTGTGTGTGTGTGTGTGTGTGTGTTTGCATGACTTTTAACTTCATTCTCATATTCTACCACTGCTCTGCATTTTATCACGTGATGCCAGGAATGATTTTCTCTAAGACAGTTGCTAGCTGTACTAACTTTAGGGATGATGTTTCAGCCTTCATGGCTTGAAGCCGTAATACTAGTGGCTGGACCCATCGGTTTTCTTCCTAACCACAGTTATATGGTATTGTTCTATCTTGTGTAATACCAGGTTTTTTTCAGGGAGCGGAGGCTTGTACATCTCCTTAAATCTAGTTTGCCGCCCTTCCCCCACCCCTTAGGGATTAAAGACATCCTAAAATTAATTGTACTCAATATTTACGAAAAAATAGAATACATTGAGATATGATTATTTTTTTTCTTCCAAATGTCAATTAGTCATCATTAGATAACGGTTCTGGTGAATTTAAAGCAATGTACAATGGCTAACTAGTCTAATTTAATCAGCGTCATTTGTAATAAACTTCTTTCCATATGAGCAGCATAAGGCAGACTGTGGCAAGATGCTTAGCCTGTAATATATATTGTGCTGCTAAATTATGACACTGAGCAGTAATATCTTTTGGGGCTAAGGAAATGATAAATGTGGTCTTATTGGACGAAATGCTTTCTTCGTGATTTCATCAATTGATAAACTTTTGTGGCTTTTTTGGTGTCCAGGGGCGTGGAAGATTATTTGGAATAGGGAGGCTCCACTGCACTTGAGTTAGACAGGGAAGTACTTTGCTTCCCTTTGCTCCCCTCCCCATATGCACACACACACACATCCCAGATATTAGTTTGACTTTCGTAGAGAAATTTGCCCCAATTTTTCATAAAGTTTTGTGGTAGTTAATATAAATATAATGTAATGTGGAAGGTACTGTACTAAACTAGCCTGATTCTCTTAAAAAAAATGTCTACTTGTGTTAGAATTACAAGCATGAAAACACAAATCCGAGAATCTTGAATTATGTTGAGCTAGTTTTACTTGAGACATACACTTTCAATGTAGGAGTGTGAAGTGGCAGGTGTAATAGTGCAGTGACTACTCCACTGGTGTACACGTGATGACTCCTGGACTTCAAAACTAGAGGTGAGGAACTCTAGAATGACTTCTTAACTCCACTAACAAGAAAGAGGCCTTGTAAAATTATTTTTTTATTTACTATATTTATTACTCATTTTAATTGACTTGTGGATATTTCCATTTAATGCACACTTAGACAACCTGAAATATAGGGAGCGACTTAAAGTCTAAACTTTTAGAACTCTTGTCACTTCATTTAGTAACAGAATAATTCTTTGAAACCATTTGTATGTGTGGCCGGGGACACACACACACACACACACACACACATTATATTTATTCAACTCTTCATTTGTAAAGTATTGAATTCAAATGAAAGGTGAAGAGTTCCTGAATCATTTGGTCAAACACACGCACACACATAGCTACAATAGTGAAATTAATGAAAGTGAAAGAAGAAAAGTAATGGTACACATGATAGTTAGTCGTTTGTTACACAGGGGCTGGAGTCAAGTATTTCTATGGTCCTGTGATTTCCAGATAATGTAAGATTCATTAACCCTTTCACCGCCAAGTTTATGATGACCAGTTTGGTAACATGAAAATGTAACTAGTGATGTGCTTGAGTACAAATGGCGAGCGAGCCTAATACTACACTGGAGTGTTAAACGTTTGGTTTTAACTTCTAATATTCAAGCTACTAAAAAAAAGTGGAGTTTTTTTATTATGTATTATACGGTAAAGGCATTCAATGCCATAGTAACCACTCCCCGAAACTATTTCAATTGAAACAAAAAACAAGTCACGTTCTTTAAACTTTTTCTTTGGGATATTTTTGTAACGCACAATACTTTCACATAACTGAACATACGTACGCAAGACTTACCTTCGTGGTAAGTCTAGTTGACAATAAATACTATTGCGTAGGGCTTATAACTATGACAAATAGCGTATTAACTTACCACCGCAAGTAACTCGATAGAAATGGAACTCGAGTAAGTTTTTGAGTTTAAACTGCACCCACAAAAAAATTCAAAGTTTCAGTAAACAATTCAATTTCTAGGATGATACGGGTAATGATCGTTAAACCGGAGGATACTGTTTAGTGATGTTTGGGACAGGGCCGAACGCTGAGTTAACTCGAAAATACGAGAGGGTCAAAGTACAAAATGGCATACGTACGTCCAACATAATATAAACAAACAAACATCCCCGATTTTAAATTGTGTTACCCCTGAGAGTGTCTTGCTCGCTCCGCTCGCCAATAATTTTTTTTTTCCTGCACAGACATTCAGCAACGAGATATATTTTAAAAGCCGGTACAGACAAAACTGTTTACTATGATGCAAAAAAATAGTCTATTAGTCCACACAACAAATAGCTACAAATTTGGACTTACTGTTAGGACCAGAATTCTTATAATGGCATCTAATTAGTCAGTGAGACGTACAGAGGCTCGCGCCAGCACTTAGACTTTATTTGCGCAAGAATAATAATTGATTGCGAGTTGGTACAGATTATATAGGGTGATATGGTATAGAACTAAGATAGGTAGGAAGTAGGTGGAGATTGAGATGAATATGATTAAGTTTTAAGATGAGAGGCGCCCGCAAGCTGGCCAAATGTAAGGTGTGGGTGTTAAATGATGATATAAATGTGGTGGTAATCAATAACAGGTTCTGTTCCAAGTTCAGACGGATAGCTGTAGGTCAGTTCTTCCTCCTTTGTGGGGGTGGTTCCGACAGACAGTTATCCTGAGATTGACCACTCTGGGTGGAGCCAAGACAGCTGTTGTTGTTGTTGTTGTTTTATCAGTTCACACACTTCACTACTTTGAAGTTTTGCTCAGTCCAGGTCTGTGCCATTGGCATTAAACTGAGATACCAGAACTGCCGTATGTGCATACTGCGTAATACTTAGGTGAGATGTATTTTTAACTATTCTAGTGCTAGAGCTATATCTGAGTTCAATCAAATTGTAATGTCTAAATTTATTATCCAGCTATTATTTATATGTACCATACTGCTCTGTGTGTGTGTGTACATGTGTGTGTGTTATGTGTTTTGCAGAGTACTGAAGTCTTTATGCTGTACTTCATGTGACAGACTAAAATTAGTTTACTAAAGGTATGTTTAATTTTGTGTGTGTGTTGTTATACAAATATTTTTGTGGATGTTTCTCTTTCACGGCTTTTTTTTTTTTTTTTTTTTTTTTTAACCATACAAATAAAAAAAAATGTTTGGCTGTCACCAGCTTGCTTAACACACAAACACTCTGTGGCTGAGTGATAATTTTCCAAAAGTGGGCGTATGCTCCTCTTTTTTCTTTCTAAGGCGCCACACAGCTTATTGTGTTAGGAAGTCCATGCTTCAGATGCTATTTACTGTGGTTTGGTATATCACACCTCTTACACCACACTCAATTCCTGGCCAGACCACTTAGAAATGCCAGAGAAGCCCCTGAGTGGTCTCATGTTGGATTCCTAGTGATAGACAAACATTTTTTTAAATTTCTTTTTAAAAAGCCTGTGAAAGAGAGAGAATACATCTAATGAGTAAAAGAAGGCTGAGAAAGAAATTGTGAAATATTTTATGCTCTTGATTTTTAGATGCAGTGAACAGTGGAATTCTGCTGATGCTCGTCGTATGGCAAAACAAGCACAGAATTTTGTTACCAGTGTGGGCCACTCCCCCACAAGAAGGTGGTGGCCCCCAAGTGAATTGTCCTTCTCAAGATAACTGGAAAGGAAGCTGCGAACATTCTTAACACCTGTCATTCTATCATATCACACTTCTTTGTGCATTTTCATTGAACCCACTGGGTTTTTTTTTTCTTTGTTTGTTGTTGTTTTTTTGTTGCTTTTTTGTTTTGTTTTGTTGTTGTTGTTGTTTTGTTTGTTTGTTTTTCATTAATTTGAGTTATACTTATTGATAGTTTTGTGCAGTAACTCATTACGCAGTGAAACCTCACACAACAGGAGTGGGAGGATTTGTGGAGGAGGTTAACTACTACTACAAGTATATTTCTATTACAACAGTGGTTACATTCATTATGGCTGTTGTACGGAGTCAGATATGAAGTCCAATAAGCAAGCAGTGCATACTGATCTACCACTAAAACCAGTAAATAGGGCATTGCAGCATAGATATTATAGATACAGAGTAATCAAAATAATGTAACTCATTCAACTTCAACTATTTCACTTTTACTTGTAGTTCTACTTAGTCGATCATGCACTGGTAAAAATTGTTACTTGGCAGATATTTTAGACTTACAGTAACATAAAAGTACCAACTTAACAAAGCTAAATTCTAGTGAGTAGAGAGACTTGAAATTTGCGTCATGACAACCAGTTAGCTATAGAATGGACGTATGTTGAACAACCTCGACATTTTGTATGGAAACACTGTATAATAGTGCATAGCTACAGTGAATGTTCTTCCTGCCCCATCCAATTAGATAATTTATTACTCCTTGGAACAAGCAAACCTCTGATTTATGATCTGAAAGATTGCTCTTGATTTGTGGGTTCTACTATTTTAGACTAATTTTTCTCACTTGCATAGCTAAAATATGATTTATTTATGTCTAGAGAGAATAATACAATATGTACAGAATCTTAATCAGGATAAGTTTGTGATAAAAATTAATAATGATCACTCCGATCACTGGAGTTCATATTTTCCATTGCTAGTAGCTACTGTTTTGGTCAACTAAAACTAAAACAAAACCCCTTAGTTTGAAGAACAGCTATATAAAACTAAATGGAGAAGATAGAAAATTTGAAATTACCCTAGAGTGGATGACAATTATTAATATTATAATTAGCTAAGTAAACATATAGCTATGTATACAGTAGAACCTCTCTACAATGGATTTCTGGAAAAGCAACCTTTAATCTCAACGACAGCAAACAGTATGGAGCAAAATGATCTTCCACAATCTAAAATAGCTAACCTCTGAAAGCAACCAAACTCTTAACAAAGATCAAAACATTTGTCCCCATGCATGGGTGGCCTTTGTAAAGAGGTTTTGCTGTAAAAAAAATACAGTACTTTTGCCAATGGACATAATATGTCATATAATCAACCCATATTATGGGTTGATTATATGTATGTTTATATGCTTTTCTCACCTAATTTAGATAAGCATTCTCAAATGTATTTCCCACAACGCTCTTGTGCGTGCATACTTCATCAGAGTTTCCAACCTGACGTTATAACCAATAAATTCATCATCGATTCTTTAATATTTGAACAACAATTTATTGTTCGTTGCTGGAGCAAAGTTAAATTCCGAGATCATTCGAGGGCTAGATCATACTTTCAGAATTGTTTGTAAAACGACTGTAACTATAACAACAGTCCGCGCCCACTTAGTCAGCTTTTAAAGAAAGGTCAATCTTCTCGTGTCCAGTCTCAGTAAGTAATACACAGTTAGTGCTGGGTGGAATGGCCCTCCTGTAAGAAAGGTTAGAGATGTTTAGGTGGCTATACTTTATTCCGGGGCTGCATATGCACGTGCAAGTTGAGACTTGTGGCTAGCTATAAGAAAATGTATTTACTGTCTGTTGGCTCTTGTGTATGTATAGCTAATATTAAGTGAGATTGTAATGTTTCTGTTGCTGGATACTTAACCTGACCTTTCTTAGGTGATGTAGCTAAAATTTGCTGGTTGCACCAATCATGGGTATCCACTGTGTGATCAAATTTTTTTGGATATGCGCATGTGAAGGGCTGCCTCTCTGTCAGAGTAGTATATGGCACACCTAAAACTGTAACTAAAAAAAAGGTGTTTGTTGGTTTCTTCTACTACCATGCCTTCTGTCTCAAAAAATAGATGGCTCTATTTTTTCTCATCCATGACTTGATCAATGAATTACACCAAAATGTATAGCAATGACCTATAGCTGGCTACAGTGTACATGTGCTCAGTCTCCATGGCTCTGTCTTATTCATTACACATGTGCTACAGTGTACATGTGCTCAGTCTCCATGACTGTGTTTTATTCATTATACATGTGCTACAGTGTACATGTGCTCAGTCTCCACGACTGTGGCTTATTCATTGTGTTTAGTTCCATGGGAGGCATGACAGTGACAGATAAGCCATACCAGTGTAGTACGTGTGAGAGAGCATTCATACGCAAGCAAGACATTGATAGACACAGATGTGTGACTACTCGTTGAAAACATTAGTTACTGTGATTTAGTCTGTCACTTGTGGCAGAGAAGCATCATCCAATGGGTGGCTTTCTTTCAAGGTTCAATGTGTGTGTGTGTGTGTATGTGTGTGTGTGTGGTGTAGTGGTTGTGACTGTATGGTGTGTAGTGGTTGTGTCCCACACTCAGGCAGTTTTCCATTTTGTTTTTCACCTGCCTCCCACCAGCCCCACCAGTCCACTCAGCTGTGATTGGGTACCTGGTTGCAAATTCAAGGCCTTTTCTCATGAAACAGCAATGGTCTAGGTGGGACTTCGGGTGCCTACATCACTTGCTGTGAGGACAGGCTTGTGCTCCTGCGAGAGTTCCTAGCCCGGCTCTAGGAACTTTGCTTGCACGACTCACAGTGCCTGCTTAGTGCACAGGCATCCTGGCTCTACCAGGTGCGCATAACCGCTAGCGGTTGCAAGATAATTAGCATTTTGCATTTTTGCATGTGTTATTACACTGAAACCTCTCTATCCAGAACTGTGTGGGACCAAAACTAGGAAATGTCCCCTAACTCAGAAACACATTCAAATAACATTCGCTGGTAGCTTTAGAACTGTCCAGATTAACCTCAATGACTTTCCTTCTTCATTTCTGCTATAATTATCTCGAGCTTTCTTGCTAGAGTTAAAATGCTATACTTGAGTGCCGTGACCTTTCTTCCATTCCCTCCAGTCGTTAAGTCTAAAACTAGTGGCCCCACTGAACTAGCATCTTGATGTGTGTTCGCTTTTAATTGATGCACATCATGTGTGTTCACTATTTAGATTTATGCACATCATGTGTGTGTGTGTTCACTTTTAATTGATGCACATCATGTGCGTGTGTTCGCTTTTAGATTTATACACATCGTGCGTGTGTGTTCGCACAATTCAATTCATTCATGTGTAATTATTAGTATAGTGCGTTTCATTTATTATTGGTATTTGTGTGTGTACACTACACAGATGATAGCGCGGACAAATTCAAGGGGGTGGAGGGGGAAGGGGAAGTAGAGAGGGGGGATAAACAATGCAGTAGGAAATTCTCTTTGAATGTAACTAGGAGATGATTTAAATGTTGTAGCTTATTATTGAGGGTCGCTGATTGTATAATTAATTCGTTTGCAGAGGATATCAAACTTACAACAAAAATGCTATCTGAAAAAGTGAAATATTTTTCAATTCCGATAGAGGCTGAAAGGTGGCAAGATCACAAAAACGAGTAAGTTATTTTTTTCCCTTTGTGTTCATTTTCTAATAGTCGTGTGCGTAAATTGCCCATTCAACAATGTATGGGAAAAGCACTGTTCAATTGAAATCTCACAGGGAAAGTGAAATACCATGGTAGCCAAGTGAAATAGTATGGGTAAGTGTGCATGCATACAGCTTTAGCCTTGAGAAACATACAGTTTGAGTAGTTTCTTTGTAGACTATGTCATTTTTTAGCGCTGAAGTTCTACCCGAATTAGACGAAATATTTTCAACAGATTAGAGGGAACCACAGGTCAAATACATGCTCAGAGGAAGCTAATCCTGAAATACAGAGATAGTGAGTTAATGATATGTGCTAATGATTAAAAAAAAAACTGGTCTACTATTAACTAGTGATAGCAATAGCACTCGGCTTCGCCTTGTGCTATTTCAACTACACTACTCACAGTGGATACCATGCTATTCGGGATTAATAGCACGAGTAATGTGATTGAGACGAAGCCAAGGGCTATTTCAAATACTTTAGGAGTGCTGTGAATTCCTATCACTCACTAAAAGCCAGTTTATATGTTTTTTAATATCATTTGCACTGTAGCTACTGTATTGTTCACTCATTATCTCCATATTTCAGGATTAGCTTCCACTGGAACTTCGTTTTCAACCTATGGCTCCTCCAAATCTGTTGAAAAATGTTTCGTCAAATACGGGTAGAACTGGTGCATTAAAGAATGACATTGTACATTTCCAAGCCACGTTTCCAAGGCATGCGCACATACCCATCTATTTCACTTAGAGCTATTCCACTTTCCCCTTGCAGTGAAGCGAGCGAGACACTCTCAGGGGTGACACAATTGGAAATCGGGGATATTTGTTTCTTTGTGTATTCGACTTTAACATTTTGTCAAAATAAGTTTAGGTTTCTAAATTTAATAAGATAGTATAGCCCCTAATGGTCATTAATTGGAGAAAAATAATAGGTATTTTCGCTGATTTTCAATAATAATGTAGGTCGTACCCTTATATTGTGACATACACTAAGTATTTACTGCTTGTGACTTGCTATCCTGATCATATTTCAGGGTTAATATAAAATAATGGCCATCAATTAATACATAGGAAAGGGTGTTGTTTGGTTTGATGTTTGTAAGCATGGCATGGGTGTATATGATTAATTATTTTGGGCATAGGTGTCAATCAGAGGTGTCGATTCTGTAGTACTTTTACTTATCTAACAATTAACATCAATGGCCATTATACATTACCTATGATCACTGCAGATTGACAATGTATTATGCGTGTGTTTTTATCTTATGTACAACATTTTTTATGTGCACTTCGTATTAATTATTTCTCTACAGAGTTATGAGTGCCAGGGCAAGGAGGTGAGGGAAGGACGGAAGAGGGAGCTGTGGTCAGATGTCACACCTGACATGATGTCAGATGAAGAACAAGAACAAGAACAAGATGAGAAGACATTTACGCCATCCTCCATCATATCAAAAGCATTAAATACGTTTATAGCCAAGTAAGATGTCTACTTGGACAGCCTGCCATCAAGTCATCCAAGAGGAACCAGGCGAAGTGATTCATTGAAGGACAATCAAGAAATTGATGAACAAAGTGAATAACAATTTACGAGACATTGATTGTTATAACTTGATTAAAATTTTTAAAAAATTGACTTTGGATACGTAATATGCTGGGTGGGTAAAAGTTGAATATGGTCCACCTTATTCCAAGACAGGATATAAGCTGGGTGTGAGCTAGGTATAGGATAATATAAGCTGGGTGTAAGCTTGGTATAGGATAATATAAGCTGGGTGTATGTTTGGTATAGGATAGTAATAAGCTGGTGTAAGCTTGGTATAGGCTATCTTATTCCACACTTATAACAAGCTTATAACAGTCAGCTTATAACGAATCTATAAGCTACATATAAGCAACACCCATACTGAATCTCCTTATAATATGCGTATAGCTACCACAAGTTTTAAGAAAGTAATGACGCCATATATGACCACATTTGCGCAGTGAATTCAGTTTCACATTGAACTAGCAGGTCATCTGAAACAATTCAAGCAATTTTATATAGCTACTGGGCATGTAAACAGATAATCAGCATATAAATGTTGGAAGTTTGATGAGAACTTGGTTCTATCTAGAGAGAAGACTAGCTATATAAAAATATTACTAGCTAAATCACTAACTGAACAGCCCTGCAACATAGACAACATAGTGTGTGCATACTGTATACTTCGGAGCCATAACCTGGCATCTGGCAAGCAAATCTTACTCTTCAGTGGTGTCAGTTTTATTGTGTGGCTGTTTAGTCACATTATAGGGTGTTGCCTTTGTATGGAGTGTTATTTCAGTGGTTATGGTATACTGGCATACTGCAGGAACAATAGCAAGTTTATTTAGAGCACACGACCTGATCAGTGTAATAAGTGTTAATTGAAAATTATAGCAATAGAGTCTTATACAAGTATATCACTCTGTCAATTACAGCTTTAAGCATCATGAGTTCTTGGTTAGTTTCATCTGACCTCTAACTAACTTTGTAGTCTTGAGGTTTAAGGTAGTCCTCTATAAGTTTTAATCGTTATATCATCCACAATTCCTTTCCTCACTCAATTTTCTCTACAAAACAGCTCACCTGCAGTTATAATTCCTTCTTCCCCCCCCCCACACACACACACACACACACATACACCTCAAATAAACTACTCAAATGCATCCACAGGTCATTGAATATAAAATAGCTGTATTGAACTATTGTTTATATCCTCTACGAATTACCCTTACAAGAGATAAAGGGTAGTCTTTGCGTTCATAGATTTTATAGTGCCCTCAGCATCAGCGCACTACAGGTTTTTGATGTTCAGAGTGACTGTAACTATAACAACAGTCCACGCCTACCGAGTGTGCGTGGACTAGAACTCCCTGCGTCAGCGGTGTTAGTGTGTGTGTCTCAGTGTCTGTGTGTGTGTGTGTGATTATCGGTTGTCTGCTGTGCTGTAGAAAGCTGGACTGAATCTGTTCGGTTCAAGTGGCTGGCTCGATATAATCATGGTAAGTGGGATTTTGTTTTTTTGTTTGTGAAAAATTTCTGTTGCTAGATCTAGAGTTAAACCTGTGCTCTCATTATTTGGGGTATTAGTAATGATTATACTAGAGGTGTGCTTGAGCAAAAAACCAAGCATCCCTAGTCAGGTTACCCAGATTGTTGTAGATTAATTTTTACTTATAACACTCCAGGTACTAAAAAAAATGTTGAGGTATGTGAAGTATGATAAAGGGTTTCAATGCCATAGTTACCATTCGTCCCAACTGTACTACTATAGTAGCCGAAAAAACTGTGTAAAGGCAGGCCAATGTAACCACACCGACTTAACCACACCCACTCATTAATTAAAAATATGAGTTTGATTAATAGAAATTAAATGTAGTGGTTTCTTTTTATCAAACGAACCAAAGATTTTTAGTTTATGCTCTGCGTATTAAAACACCACTGTAATCACACCAAACAACAACAACAACACAAAATAGCCAGAGTTATTTTTGTAATTTTAGTTAACCAACCTGAGCCTAAAGTGAACCAGAATGTCAAGCAGAAGGGTAGAAACGAAGTCACCAAACTACGACTGCTCCGAGTCGTGGTAGAAGCCTTTCTGGCTACCAGTGGCTCTTGACAATCAAGAAACGACACTCAGCAGCTCCAAAAGAACGGCGAGTTTTTGAATTTATGTCTGGTAATGGACTTTCAATGCCATAAAAACTAGTCGCAACAACTTCTTGTGACTTCACTCGCTCGCCATAATTACTTGTTTTATACAACATTTGACAGTTTACATAAGTATCCTGTGTATGCAAAGAAGCATTGATTTCATTGAGCTAACCTGATATCACTAGTGATGTGATTTAAGCACAAATGGCAAATAAACCATTATGCGAAGTAATTGGAATGAGCTAAAACTTTTTTTTTTTAATCAGAGTTCATTTTTGCCATTGCAAGATCTGTAACTATGCATTTATGTATTGAAGGTAAAACATTTAAACATAGAGGTCACATTTATAATTCAGTCTGCCAGTGAGTCAGTGAGTCAGTTTGTCTGTTAGTGAGTGAGTCAGTCAGTCAGTCAGTCAGTTTGTCAGTGAGTCGGTCTATCAGTGAGTCAGTCAGTCAGTGAGTCAGTCTGTGTGTGTGTGTGTCAGTGAGTCTGTCAGTAAAATAAAAAATAAATTAAAAAATGTGCATTATATAGATATTTGTGTGTGTATATGTGTGTCAGTGAGTCTGTCAGTGATGAGTCAGTCAGTCAGTCAGTTTGTCAGTGTATACTTATGATACTAACTATGGGTGGAGCAAACACATTCCATCCAATGTGCATGGCCAGTTTGATGTCTCCACTTACAGCGATTCTCGAATGGCCATGTATGTTCGCCATGCTGTCAACCATTATGATGTCATTATTGCAGTTCAGTAAGATTGGCAAAGTGTGCGGTACGTTTGTAAATCTGTGCACTTGTAACACCTCTTCAAGTAAGTTTATAACTACTGTGTCTTTAGTGCATTATGTGTAGTGTGAAGGAGTAGTATGGTAAATTCAGGTGCAGTGTACCTTAGCACTGGGACATTACAATAATGGTCCTCACTACATTCAATTAAATTGGTACCAAAATAAGCACCATTACTGCTATTACAAAATGCATTTTGATCTCTCACTCAGTGACTGGTTGCCAACCCAGTACTCTTGTCTTTACAGAACACATGAGAGATGTCATAGTAATGCTGAAATTAGTGTATCCAATAATTAGGAACACTTGAAATGGTTCACAAGTGTGTGTGTGTGTGAGTGTGTGTGTGTGTGTGTGTGCATGGGTGCATGTGATTGTTTTTACTCATTATCACCATATTATTGTGACCAAGGCTAAACTGACACTCTAAACTTGTAAATGGCAGATAAATTATGCTAGTCCTTTACACCGATGCAGCCTTTTTTTTTTCCCCTGCAAATATGCCTATCAACTTTTCTCATGAGAGATCAGTGGCACTGTTCCTTGTACTCAAGCATTTCGAACATAACTAAAATACCTGCCACCTTTAGATCACGAGTGATTGAGTTATTATGTTCTCTAGCATATATCTATGTTACACTGAACTAAACAGCAGCATTGTAGTCTGGTGTTTGTGAACCAATGCCGCAAGTCAGAGCCGATACTCCCACCCAGTGAGTGGCAACTATCATGACTGTATGCTATAGTCCTCAGAGACAGCAAATGTCCAAGTTCTCACCTATGTGAGTCTGGTGATGTTGTGGTACACAGTTACCACAATGGTTGTGGTTTCACTCTATGTGACTCCACTATGTGCACAAAGTCTGCAAATGTAATGTCATGATTCCAACAATGTTCAGATTGTGCAGTGGTCATTGCTGTAGATAATCTACGCATTAGCTTAAAAAATACTAAAAAGTAAGACCTTGCTGATTTGAATGTAAACATCAACAATAAGGAGTATATAACAGGTAAGAAAAGCTTGCCGATCACCATAAATGCACAAACTAAATAATTGTGATTATTTATGTTTATCATTATCAAGTTATGGGTGTATCCTATAATATTTTTTTATACTATTCTGCTTCATTATCATATATTATTATAGTACACTGTCACCCATGACTTCATAGTGATTATAACATACTGATGATTCCTACTAAGGATGAAATAATCACAGCATAATTGTAATTTCAGTGACTATTTAACTTGGGTCAGAATTAGGGGGAGTGTTGTGTAACAGGTACATATGTACACTCACTCCAGTATGTGAGAAGACATTATTTGGTGGTCTGGTCTGTGGTGGAGGTGTAAATATCATGTGAGGGTCTATAACCGCAGTTGCCCAGAACTTTAAGGTAATTTATTGCATCTTTTAATTAAATTATGCCCACAATTTTTTCCATGTATATTTTAATTTTATTTGTGTTTAGTGAGAAAGAGCAAAAATAGAGTCTGATAGAGAATCTGTTTGTTTGTGTGTATGTGTTGTGGTTTCCAGTGTGAGGAATAATTTTTCAGCTAATTATAGTATGGTTAGTCTGGAGAGGGTCATTCAGCATAAGAGGTCATAAAGCATAAAGCTCCCAAATTGCAGCTGTTGAGATTGTAGCCCCTCCCCCCCCCTCCCCCCATTGATGCTAAAAAGGTGAATTCCTAAGTCATAATTTTAGTACCGAAGTGGCCATAATATGAATTGTGATAAGACTGTGTGGGAGTGAAAAATATACTACATGTATGTGTGAAGGATAATTAATATAACTAGTGATGTGCTTGAGCACAAATGGCGAGCTAGCTTAAAAACTATACTGTTTTTTATGATTTTGACTTCTAACACTGAAGCTACTGAAAATAAGGTCTGAGTTTTTTAATTACGCATACACTTTCAGTGCCATAGTAACAACTCGCTGCAACTGTTTGAATTGAAGGAAAAATCAACAACAAAACAATACACGTTATTTAAACGTTTTCTTTGTGATAGTATAGAGAAGAGAGGGTTTGTTTTTGTTTTTGTTTTGTGTTCTTGTTGTGTAGAATAATTTTTTCAGGTAATTACAGTGAGGTCAGCCCTCCTGCACAAGAGGTCTTTTGAGAGGCCATTCCAAATTGCAGCTGTTTATGAATGTACTCCAAGCTTTTTGAAGTGTAGCAAGACTGTGTGGGTTGTTATGCAAGCCGTAAAAACCTTTGTGTGTAATAATGGTCAATAATCTGTTGTTTGTGTGTGTACGTGTGTGTATGAACCCAAGACATGTTGAAGTTGGCAAAAGATTATATTTTTTAATCAATACTGGACTGTCATGATTTGATTTTCCAATATCTACTGTTAAAACAATTCTTGAAGTACTTGAGCTCAGGCTTTATTTTCACTTGGGTCTGGCTCATGAAAATATATTTGCCTGCTTGTGAAATATTTTGCCATAATCACACTCTGACTCATGTGTGTTAGGTGAAGGAGGTGAGGGTTGCCAGTAGATTAAGTACAGAGAGGAGTAGCGTGGGTGGTGGATCAGTTTACCTCAAGTATATTTTGTGATTTTTCTGGCTTAGCTAATGTTACATCTATATTGAAGGATCTCTTGTTTAACAGGTGTATTATTTTCAAGGTTGGCTGGACCTGCTTCAACTGGACCCAGGGAATGTACATCTCCATGTAACCAGTATGGTCATCTCATTTGTATGAGGTGGGGTATACAGGTACATGGATGAATTCATCAGGACAACTCAGGACAATGGTTAATCACTTTCATCTAATTTCTTAAGCACAGTTGATGTCTGTAAGCTCTCAGTGCCAAGAGCAAATAGATAATAGAGACTTCTGCACTTGGTGGGTGATAAGGTCAGAATCTGTTGATATAGTTTAGATGATACTTCACTATTAATTGTTGTTACAGAATTATTATTTAAGCATAAAGGAGTAATGATTAATGAGTACGTGTGTGTTGGTATTTCAGTCAAGTACGTGTGTGTTGGTATTTCAGTCAAGTACGTGTGTGTTGGTATTTCAGTCAAGTACGTCTGTGTTGGTATTTCAGTCAAGTATGTCTGTGTTGGTATTTCAGTCAAGTACGTCTGTGTTGGTATTTCAGTCAAGTACGTCTGTGTTGGTATTTCAGTCAAGTACGTGTGTGTTGGTATTTCAGTCAAGTACGTGTGTGTTGGTATTTCAGTCAAGTACGTGTGTGTTGGTATTTCAGTCAAGTACGTGTGTGTTGGTATTTCAGTCAAGTACGTGTGTGTTGGTATTTCAGTCAAGTACGTGTGTGTTGGTATTTCAGTCAAGTACGTGTGTGTTGGTATTTCAGTCAAGTACGTCTGTGTTGGTATTTCAGTCAAGTATGTCTGTGTTGGTATTTCAGTCAAGTACGTCTGTGTTGGTATTTCAGTCAAGTACGTCTGTGTTGGTATTTCAGTCAAGTACGTGTGTGTTGGTATTTCAGTCAAGTACGTGTGTGTTGGTATTTCAGTCAAGTACGTGTGTGTTGGTATTTCAGTCAAGTACGTGTGTGTTGGTATTTCAGTCAAGTACGTCTGTGTTGGTATTTCAGTCAAGTACGTGTGTGTTGGTATTTCAGTCATGTACGTGTGTGTTGGTATTTCAGTCCAGTACGTGTGTGTTGGTATTTCAGTCAAGTACGTCTGTGTTGGTATTTCAGTCAAGTACGTGTGTGTTGCTATTTCAGTCAAGTACGTCTGTATTGGTATTTCAGTCAAGTACGTGTGTGTTGGTATTTCAGTCAAGTACGTGTGTGTTAGTATTTCAGTCAAGTACGTGTGTGTTGGTATTTCAGTCAAGTACGTCTGTGTTGGTATTTCAGTCAAGTACGTCTGTGTTGGTATTTCAGTCAAGTACGTCTGTGTTGGTATTTCAGTCATGTACGTGTGTGTTGGTATTTCAGTCAGGTACGTGTGTGTTGGTATTTCAGTCAAGTACGTCTGTGTTGGTATTTCAGTCAAGTACGTCTGTGTTGGTATTTCAGTCAAGTACGTCTGTGTTGGTATTTCAGTCAAGTACGTGTGTGTTGGTATTTCAGTCAGGTACGTGTGTGTTGGTATTTCAGTCAAGTACGTCTGTGTTGGTATTTCAGTCAAGTACGTGTGTGTTGGTATTTCAGTCAAGTACGTCTGTGTTGGTATTTCAGTCAAGTACGTGTGTGTTGGTATTTCAGTCAAGTACGTGTGTGTTGGTATTTCAGTCAAGTACGTCTGTGTTGATATTTCAGTCAAGTACGTGTGTGTTGGTATTTCAGTCAAGTACGTGTGTGTTGGTATTTCAGTCAAGTACGTGTGTGTTGGTATTTCAGTCAAGTACGTGTGTGTTGGTATTTCAGTCAAGTTCGTCTGTGTTGGTATTTCAGTCAAGTTAGTATAAGTCTTGTCCACAGAGTTGGTGGGGTCACAAATTTTCATGCAAGATACATATTTTTCCCACCCAGCAAGATTCTCTCTAAAAACACCATTTAGTATGCGGTGCTCTACCACACTAGCACACTATAGGGACAGCCAATAATATTTTACTCTGAAGTCATTAATATGATTGATTGCAGATCGGGAAGGAGTGAATGCTTTGGTGCGTGTCCTCATGGTACTGCCACTGCTACTGCCAGATGTGTGAATTAAAGCTGATCCCAGCAAGGTCATTATACTATGCAGAGGTAAAAATTTTTATTAAACCACTTTCAATTATCCCCCCTACCCCCCCTGTGTCTGATGCAATACTATGTTTTATTTATTTATTTGACGTATCCATTTTCATTTTAATCAGGTCTTGACTAACAAAATTTGTTTTATTCGACTCGATCAATTCCATAGGCATACCAACATCCAGATTGAATTAACCCTTTAGTTGGTGGAGTCGCCGATTGGTGAAACTAAGAAAATATATCATTTTTATCGCTTGAAACTGAATTTATATTTTTTATTTTTTTATTTATTATAATTATTATTATTATTATTATTATTATGTCTCTGTAGGAGTGTGTGAATATCCATTCAGTTGTGGAAGAGGTCTCCTATCTTGCTCCTTATATCTTAATGACAGGAAGTCTACTTCAGCCAGAGCAAGCTTTCTTGGTGATAGATAAGATCAATGAAGTAATAAATTTTGAGGACATTCCATTTATTTTAACAAGTGCTTATTTTGTTTTTAATATAAAGTACCCAGTTGGATGCAATAATTTTTATTCATTTTTGGAAATATTACTTTATCAGTTTCCGACCAAAAAGGCCTTAATTTCTGCATTTACTCACGTCTCTGTCTTTTTAATTTGAATTTTTTAATTTTTAATAAATCTTTTAATTCTGATGATACACCACACAATGTATAATGGGTTTACCTGCAAGGCTCAGGTGGCTGGTTTTGAAGATCTGATCCAGAAGATGGCTGCTCGGCTTAATTGAGTCTGCTGTAATTGGTGTGGGTGGAGTTTGGGAAGTAGGAGGTAACACTAAAGCGGTGTGTATCCACACAAACAGCAGTGTGAGCTTACGCTCGTAAGTGTGTACAACACACCAACAAAGGTGTGAGCTTACACTCATAAGGGTGTGTACAACACATTCATTGAGCGTGAACCCCACGCTATTTTGGGTGTGAGTATAGGGACAAGTGCGTCACACTCAATTTGGTGTGCAGTACACACCTTTTGATTTACAGTGCAGGAACTACTGTACTTGTAGTCCATCAGGCCAAGTAGCACCCTCACTGTGAGTGTGTTGAGACCATAAATACAGTAGTTCCTTTCGATACTATAAAAAAAGCTATCATAGAGGTGAGAGGAATTTTATGGGACTAGTTCCAATTTTTGGAAGTTTCTTAAAACTTCCTCGAGCTGTGATATTAATTTTGTGACACAAATAGAAATGAAAAAGGCTCGCAACATACAAACATTCTGTATCCAAAAATCCTGGCAAAAATTATAAATTGTACTTATAGCATGACTTGGAGTGAAATATCACCAGCTATTTCATGAGCAAGTGACCGTATTTCACGAGCTGAAGGTGAGTTGTTAAATACAGCTGCGAGTGAAATGTCAAATGGTATTTCATGACCAAGGAGTGAAATAAGTACTTTATTTCAATATTTCATGCATACAACAAGAGTATCCTTCTTTCTCTTCAAAAAACGGCCTCTATGCCATACGTGAAACATTGTAAATAAGCCTACAGACAAGCGGCTACAGGAAAAAAATTAATATCATTACACATGTATCGCATTTAATAATTTTGTAATTTTTTTCCCTTCATTGTTGCTAGGTACAAGTGTAGTAAGGCTATGCAAATTATGCTGGGATTCCTGTAGGCCTAATAAGGCAACACCTGGATGCCTGAGCACTGCTGGCATAATGGTACCAATTGCAGTGCACCTACTCTTCTGGGCGCAAGTTGGTAAAGGGTCTGAAGAGAAAAAAACATGCTGGCAAGGCATTGGAGCATAGCATAATGGGAAGCAGAAAGAGCATAATTGTTCCTGATGTGTACCTTTGATCTCCCTCCCCACCTGCAAAGATTATGCTACCTTGGTAATAGTGTTTATGAGTGAAGGTGTTAAAATGACTGTAGATATAGAAAAAAACACTTGTACATTTACTTTGATAATGTAGTGAGAGAATTAGTTGTGATGCATTCAGTAATTTAGGGATCTGGTTGGAATGGAGTCTGCTTTAGGGTTGGATTCAAGAGAACAAGTGGCGAGGCTAACTCCACCAGCCACCTTCTCCTCCAGAGGTTCTTAGTAGCAGTGTTGTGGCCATCTTGGCCCCCTCCCCATTTGGCCAAAATTAGTAAGGAAAATTATAAGGCACAAACGATTGCTTACCATCATATTTATTCCTATTGTTGTTTATGTATTATAGATCAAGTGACCGGACTGAGTTTTTGTTTGCTGGTGAAGACTGAACAATTTTAATTAACAACATTCATTCTTTTTCTGTTATATTTTATAATGAGATATTGATTTATTTTCCATATTCCATAAAATATACAATTAATATTTTGAAATAAAATTTTGAATATTGATTTTGATATAATTTGAGTTGGTTAACAGGAAGCTTCAAGGGAGTTGTGAATGTGACTGTGAAATAGTTGCTGGACATGTCCAAATAGTTACCCCAATAGTTCCATACCTGTCAAATGGTTACCATATATACAGAGAGAAGTTGCAGACTTGACAATCTACTAAGTTGGCAATTGGCAAACTAGGACTTTTGGCCCTGCAAGTATACTAATTAGCTACACACAAATTCTGCAGAAACAAACAATGACGTATCACATGTCATAAAGATTTAGTAAGGTGTTGGTTGAAACTGTACGGCTACCACAATTTGATCTCTTCCACACTCCATTGTGTATTTACACCACCTTCTAGCTATAGCGCCCGGTAAAGGGTCTGCGATACTATTCGATTCTTACCTAAATTCCAGGTTTAGTAGCCACGCTTTACCATTAAGTTGACCAGTCCGTATTGGGGCGGGGTCTGTAACGCCAAATCGGGTCCTACCCAAAATCGGTCCCCCGGACTGAAATTGGCTGCTAAAACCTGACCGGGACCAGAATTGGCTGCTGAATTCAGTCCGGGCGGACTAAATATGGCTGCCAAATGTGGTCCGCTTTGCCAAATTTAGTCCCACCTAAAAAAAACAATATTGTGTGGTAAATTGGAGGTGGTGAGGTATATCAGTATAGTTATAGACGGCTCTTTAGTACTTCTTGTTGATGAGTTTACTCTCTAGCTAACTTGATAATCTTCTAGCGCCTGAAGTATAAGTAAGAAAGAAGAATAGGAAAGAAAAACCTATAGGTAACTTACCTCGTAAGGGAAAAAATTAGGTTACATAATTATTTTTAAGTAACAGTTGGTAGTTTGATTTCTGACAATTTCTCTTACCATCAGTAGCTATATACTGCTCTTTCAGTACTTCTTGTTGATATATTTTCCTCAGAAAAAGGGCTCAATTAACTATGTTTAAGCTCTAACTATAGTGTTATTCCCAATATTCTTTGACATTGGGATTGTTAATACTTGGAATTGTTCCCAGAAATTTCAGAGCCATCACAGTGTGCAATCTACTATCTCATTGGAAAATTCCGTAATGTATATTTGTTTGATTCATAAATTGCACACATTTTTGTGTAGTGTAGTTACCTTCCCCTGGCTATTTAGAGTTGGGAAGGGGACTATGTGTGAGATCTTACCACAAGCTATTTGGAATCTTTGATGTATTTGTGTTGTGTCTATGTGTTATCTTAGCTCCTCCCTATCAACACTTTGGTTTTGTTTCAATTCTTATATCTGTGTACTTCTTGTTTTTGACAGTTGGGTGTGCCTGTGTATTGAGATCTTTTTAATGAAACTTTGAACCAGTAGTTTGCTGATGATTACAACAAGGCCAACCTCAATATTTAGTATTTAGGCCTATCTATTACACTACACCAATCACATTCTAAGTCATCATGATAAGGAAAAGTCATACATATTATTTATATTGAAAATATGTGTATGAGCTTTGGCTCTGCATGTGAATGTGTGTGGTTGTTATGAGTGTGTATGTGATATTAATATAAGATATAAAGAATACTTCAATGATGAATAAAGTACTACTTTTTGTCTTTAAGCATGTTCTCTACTTCCTGAAATTTCACATCATCTGCACATGTCATAGAGCCAATTGGACTCAAATATGATGTTATCAACTACTTTTACACAGGCACAGTGGAACCATTCTTTGCAGTTGGAACAAAGGATCATTTTCCCACCACTGTCCGGCTTTCTGCAGATGCAGTATATTCTGACCTTTTTTTCTATTATAGATGTGGCTTGCTGACGCGACTTTTTGTGAGGAAAAGGAGTTAATTCTTTATCCTGAAATGCTTTTAATAAATGCTGCCTCATTATGCTCTGCTCAAACTTCATTTTAGCAGGATTGAATTCATTGCAGAGAGCACAAGCTGAAGCTATTGCAAATAAGCCACAGTCATTTGACCCTATTTGATATTGCATTTTTACATGCTTCAAAACAATGTGTTTATGATCCTGTAAATGTAGCAAGTCTGCCACAACCATCTGCAGTTCCTTTGTAAGTAGCAAGTTCATGCTGTCAAAAATAAAAACTGAACCAGGTTCACAATCAATGGTCGAAATTGTTATCCAGTGGTTCCCAGCGTGATTCAGTATCTGAACAAATGGTTTTTTCATTATTTCAAAAGAGCCTGTTAACTGAAGTATAGGATTCTGTAATCCACTTATATGAGGATGTTGTTGCTTTAGAAGTTCCTCAGCTGCAAATATCACCCTGTCATTTAGCCATTCACTTGATCTAATACAAGATCGATCACTACTGTAAAGTTGTGTACTCCCTATGGTCATCCAGCAATCTACTTTTGTGCACGTAGAACTATTGTCATCCAACACATCTATTGTGCCTGTAGTAGCAACAATCATGGAGGTATTGCAGCAGGTCTTCGAGGGATGGCAGGTAGATGAGTAGGCAATACAATTTCTCTTGCATGGACATGCTTTTGTTGCACATCTTGTTCTACAGGAGCACCAAGTAGTTATGGGTGTCTCATCTTCAAGAATATTTAACAGTAAGCAATTATTTTTAGCTTTATAACAAACTTTACCATTACTCTGTTTTGCTTTAGTACTGCTGGACTCCTCTTTTGTGGATTTCCTACTTGCCTCATCCTTTTCCGCTACTACAGGTCAACACATGAATGCAGGGTTAACCTCAAATTTTAATGTTTACCTTTCTTCTGATGCTGTGCTTTGGAAGCAGGGTTGTTGTTTTTTGTGGGCTCTGTGCCTGCTTTCTCTAATAAGCAATTTTTTATCAGGTAAAAGTAACATAACTAAGTTTATTATTTTACTTCAATAATAGTTTTACCTTCCAGGTGTTGTTCTTCGTAATTGCTGGAGTTGCCTTCAATGAATTTCAAGCATGGCCTTTGCTGTGACACTGCTGTTTGATATGGAAAGATCTACCCAAATATTTGTTTATGTGGTAAACATACCTGTTTGTTGGCTTTGAGACAGAGCTAATTGTGATGTTAACCCAGGGCAAGTGTTACCAAAAGTTTTATTTGAGTACATCACACATTTAGCCTAAGAAACACATTAGAATTTGATTAGGGGTATGTTTACATTCATGTGAAATTTTATACCTGGCTACTGCTTAGCTTGAACATATCCTTAAGCAATGCTGTAATTAGTTCAGGAAATATCACGTCAGCAGCATAGGAGAAAAACTAAAACACGTTTGATGTCATTCATTTGATCATGAAACACAACCCTTGCCTATCTGTCATTTCTAGGAAGAATAAATAATCTAGCTACATACCTGTAAATCTTTTCGGAAATACTTTTGCATTACATAATCAATTATTCCTTCAAACTGTTCTGATGAAATGCAGGAAATTAGATTGCTTGCATCCTTCAATTGTGCTATAGTGGACATAATATGGAGTGATAGTTTCATATATCTTAGGTAGTCCTATACTTTAAACTTACCTCTAGCTTTGCATGATAGAGAATTAAATGATTGAAGTGTGACAACCTTAATATGAATGACAGTAATATATAATATAATGACAAAAACAATAATATTAATTTAATAACTAGTGTGTTTGAGCACAAATATGGAGTGAGCCTGTCTAGTTAGGTTACATAAAACTACAGTATTGTTTCATATATTCTAGCTTCTACTCCTGTAGTTCATAATGACAACAGAGTATGTAGCAGTTGACTATAAACTTTAGCAAACAAATTACTTTCTTACCTTTATCTCAGAAGTTGTTAGGTAAGCCATTGTGACTTCTGTTGCCAGTGGCTTTTGGCGAGAAGCACCTAACTCAGCAACAAAAATAGGCCAAAGGCAGAGTTTTAAAAAGTTTAGACTGGTAAAGGATTTCAATGCCATGGCAACCACTCGCCCCAGGTTATGGTGACTTGAAAAAACAAGAATGCTAAGGAAATAACCGTACAATAACATCCTCCGAACAAAATACTATAGTCACAATTGAGGTTGTAATGACTTGAATGTTCTAAAATTGTATCGAAGTAAATAGTGATAACAAAATTAAAAAACTAGAAAGATTTACAACAAAACCATTTTAATTAAGAATTGATGGTTACTAACACGTATGTGGCTAACCTCTACTAAAGTCATAATGTTATGTCCATACTGTACGAACCTTTCTAATTTTTTGGAGTGAAGACAACTTTGCTGTCAGTTCATTAGGAGGAAATTTTTTTATCTCATCTATGTAGTGGTGAGGCTGAAGGGTTTTTTCGGGTGGAGTATGACCTGAAGTACAAATTGTATTAACTGTTAATATACATTTCCAAACCTACAGTGTAAAGTGTTAATACTTAGATAATACTTCATGGTTAAAATGGTGTTATAGCAATATAATTTATTGAATCCTACTTTAGTGACTCACAAGAGTCCTCATGATAAGTGTAGCAACTTGTAGTGGTTTCCAAAATTGTACTAGATGCTTTCTTTTCCTACAAAAATAGTAACAGACATATACAATTTTATGATTTACTAGCCCTTGACTGTTTATATCATGAGGAAAGTCCATTAAATCTTTTGAAAGTAATGAATGCTTTGTCTATGAAATGAGAGAGCGTTTAGCACAGATTCTACACATGAGTTCACATACTATTTGTTGTAGACTTGGTGTACTCAAGGATACTGGTTCCAATTCTGAAAGTGGACTCATCTCTTTTAAATCATCATCCTCAGAAAGTGAACATTGAGGCTATAGAAGTGGGATGACAGGTATGTAGATTTCTTAACATAGAGGCTAACAAACATACCGCTCTGATAGGACTTGAAATACAAGAGGATAATGGGGATAACTCCTTTTGAGAACTCAAAGGCTACACAATTTCAATTAGGTGTATATTACTAATTAATGATGAATTCAAAACTTCATTTACCGGTGGACTAATTGTTTTTCTCCTTTTCATTTTAGGTCTTGCAATGTCTTCTGATTCATCAGAATCAGAGAGAGGGGGCTCCAGTTCAGATGAAGAACTGCTTTGCTGTTATACACAATACATGCATAATATGCTATACCTCTTGATTACAATTACCTTGGAGGTTGACTTGTATTCTTTTAAATGGGCTCCATTCACTCTAGCTACTATATTATTGCGATTTGATATATCTTGAAGACGAAAAAGACCACGACCAAGACTACAAACAACTTTGAAAGGTCCAACTCATTTTGGATCAAGTTTACCACCTCTCCTATGTCTCCTCCTGAAATCCTTCTTGACCATTCCTAAAATTGTGTGGATTTGAATGCTTCTGATCATAAATTCTCTTCTGACGGGATTGGGCATGAACTATATTGGCTTTTGCTTTTTCAAGAATGCTAGTTCTCTTCCTTGTGTTGGTGAGGATCAGATCTAATATAATAACATTCGCTAAATTTCATTACAATTATTGATTACACATACCATCAGTTACTTCTGGAAGGTTTTCATATTGGCATGATGCATCTTCAGTTATATCAATTGGGAGTACTGGACTTCTGGAGAACATCAACTCAAAGGGTGTGAACTTTGTAGATTCGTGTTGAGCTGTGTTGTAGGCATATATACATGTGTCAATGTAATCCTCCCAGGTCTCTTTTTCTTCCTGAACATATTTTACTAATATGCACTGTAGAGTTTGATTGAACCTTTCAACCAGACCGTTAGCCTAAATTCAAGTTATAACATAAATATTAGCAATAATAATAGTTATAATACCAGTACAAAGTGCAAGTAACCTGGGGGTGGTAAGGTGTAGTCAGGCGATAGTCGATTTTTAGTAAACTCATGAGTTCACGATTCAATGAATTATTGAACTCTGATCCTTGATCTGAAGTCACTACCTTACAAATTCCCATTCTCATAAATACCTATAATAGTATATTCAATAAATTATAAGCTTCAAGAATTCATCATAGTGCATACATTTGACTACCTTGAACAATGCCGCAGCTACATTTTCTGCATATTTATTTTTCATAGGTATTGCCTCAACAAATTTTGTAAAATAATCTGTTATAGTCAGGATGTATTTGTTTCCTTGATGTGATGCAGTAGAAATGGGGCCAATGAAGTCCATACCAATGTGGTACCATGGTGACACAACTGGTACAGGATGGAGCTCTGGGGTAGATTGGCTTAATTTGCCATGAATCTTTTGGCATAGATCACAATTACTAACCTGGATGAATCATAATTAATAAATAACAACACTCTTTGTCATTAAGTGACCAACGTTCTCTTCTGTATGAGTTATTTATTTACTTACCAATTTATTGACATCATTGACCATTCCCTGCCACATAAACCGCTCACTAACTCTTCCCAAATTTTTTTTTGTGCCTAAGTGTCCAGAAGTGGGGTCATTGTGGCATGATGCCAGAATTCTGGATCTCTCGTCCAAATCAGTAATGTAACGAACCTAAGTTGTGGAAGTCATTAAGAACTTAACTCCTTTTTTATTTTAAATAGTAACATTTAACTGGATCAGTAACATTTAACTAGAGTTTTTTTTAATGTACTGAACAGTCCTTGGTTAATCAGGTCTCTATAGCTATAGATGATGTATTTTGGTGTGGAAAATATATAGCTATTATCTCCAAAAAGCATGCCTATTAGAAACTCTGGAAGCCAGTTACCTAAAATGCTAGATATTTAGCTATCTGTTGCAAATTATACAATTGTAAATATTGTTTGAAACTTGGTAAATATCTTCATGCCTATACAAACTGAAGCATCTCCCTTTTAATTACAGTATAATTTAGTCATCATCCAATAATGGTTTCAGGTGGTTTTGGTTTAGAGATTGCAATACTAAAAAATATTTTGATCTTAGTTTTAGTTTTTTTGCCTTTGAAGATTTTGTTAATTATTAGTTATTCTACAATATTATGTAGTAGTTTGATAATATCAATTGACTTGTAGTTTTGGTTAATTTATGTAGTCTCAAATTCTTCAACAATGAGACTCGTAAAATAAAAATAACTAGTTTATGTAGTTTCCCAAATATTTTCAAAAATAGAATAGCTATTTCAATGAAAAAATAGTTAAATAAAGTATGATATTATTATATAGTTTAGAGAATAGCTAGCTAGCTATTTACTTATATCAGTGACACGATTCGAGGTGAATTGTTTACAAAAAAAATTGCTTAGTTTTAGTTTTTGTCATCCACAAAATTTGAATAGAATACTGTGTCATCTAAAAATATTTAGTTGTAGTTTATGTACTGTAGCTACATCTTAGTTTTAGTTCTTATCAAAATGAAACACCCCATGAAAAGTAACGGGTTTCAGTTTTTATTTTAGTCAACACTACATGTTTTAGCTCTAATTTTAAATGATATTGAATAAAATCCTTTACTATATGTATAAACTAATCTGCTACACCTGCAAAATACATTCTAGCTAATCCTAGTCCCATATATGAATATTTTATAGTTAACTAGCTACTACAAAACATTTTTGACTTTTTTCCACGAAAGATAAAAATTTTATGCTGTACCTGAAGTAGCTACACCTTTTCACGTATCTTCTCAAACTTGCTACTACAATGGCAACAGTGTGTAGATATGTGATTTTGTTACCTCTATAATGAAGTACTTGTGGTACTAAAAATGTAATGAATGCCTAAACACAAATGGCTATTTAGAAACTCTCTTACGATAGGACATGCGAAAATAGCTAATTGTAGAGTTTCGAATTAAAAATTGAAGTAGCTAGTAGCTACATGTAAAAGTAAGTTATATGCTGAGACTGAGAGATTAACAATCTACTGGTTAAATTCTGCAATGACTGTCCAGACAACACATACACACACACACACGCTGAATATAACTAGCCATTGATCTGTGTTGTTTTGTGACTATAAATCATTCTTTCCATCTTTCTTACAATATACCACTTCACCCTCTTCAGTAATAGCCAATTTCTCAGCCTTTCTTCGTATTACCCTCTTCCCATTATTCGAAACACCTGCACAAACCCGTCCATTTGAATTGCGCAGTTGGCAGCATATAACTGAATACCTACCTGCAGGATATTCCCTAGTCCGGATATACCTAAGCGCATCCTTGACCAGAAGTACATCCTTATCGGCGTCAAAATCAACCACAGGATTGGAATCCGCCATTGCGGCTATAATTCAAATTTTGGTTTAACTGGAGCGCACCCGGGCGGACCGAAATTAGCAGGGCGGACCAATTTTGGCTGCCAATTTCAGTCCGGCCGGACCGTATTTGGCGGGGGACCAAATTTGGATGTGCTGACATTATTCAATACTGATTAGTACAGATGTACTGATAGTGTTCGTGACAGTTTCAGTTTAGATAGACTGATGTTATTCAGGACAGATCCAGTAAAGATGAGATGACATCGTGCAGGATAGGTCCAGTAAAGATGGGATGACATCGTGCAGGATAGGACCAGTAAAGATGGGATGTCATCATGCAGGATAGGACCAGTAAAGATGGGATGACATCGTGCAGGATAGGACCAGTAAAGATGGGATGTCATCATTCCGGATAGGTCCAGTAAAGATGGGATATCATCATGCAGGATAGGACCAGTAGAGATGGGATATCATCATGCAGGATAGGACCAGTAAAGATGGGATATCATCATGCAGGATAGGACCAGTAGAGATGGGATATCATCATGCAGGATAGGACCAGTAGAGATGGGATGTCATCATGCAGGATAGGTCCAGTAAAGATGGGATGACATCGTGCAGGATAGGTCCAGTAAAGATGGGATGACATCGTGCAGGATAGGTCCAGTAAAGATGGGATGACATCGTGCAGGATAGGTCCAGTAAAGATGGGATGACATCGTGCAGGATAGGACCAGTAAAGATGGGATGTCATCATGCAGGATAGGTCCAGTAAAGATGGGATGTCATCATGCAGGATAGGTCCAGTAAAGATGGGATGTCATCATGCAGGATAGGTCCAGTAAAGATGGGATGTCATCATGCAGGATAGGTCCAGTAAAGATGGGATGACATCGTGCAGGATAGGTCCAGTAAAGATGGGATGTCATCATGCCGGATAGGTCCAGTAAAGATGGGATTTCATCATGCCGGATAGGTCCAGTAAAGATGGGATGTCATCATGCCGGATAGGTCCAGTAAAGATGGGATGAGGTTATGTTGGACAGATCCAGTGAACATGAGGTGGACGATATCTGAAATTTATTACACAGAACATGAGGTGGCATGTACTCAAGGATAGGTGTAGGGTAACGTGAGCTGTCATGGACCAGTCTATTCAAAGGAAAGGCTATAGGAAATTTTGCCCTGTACTAGTATAGGATAGGTACAGGGAAACCAGATATTCCCTGACATTTGGAAAGGTTCGGTACAGATGGGATGTTGTCATGCAGGATAAGTCCAGTAAAGATGGGATGCCGTAATTCAGGACAGGTCCAATAAAAATGGGATGACATCATGCAGGATTGGTCCAGTATAGATGGAATGACATCATGTTGGACAGGTCCAGTGAACATGAGGTGGAAGATATCTGAAATATTACACAGAACATGATGTGGCATGTACTCAAGGATAGGTGTAGGGTAACGTGAGCTGTCATGGATCAGTCTATTCAAAGGAAAGGCTATAGGAAATTTTGCCCTGTACTGTTATAGGATAGGTACAGGGAAACCAGATATTCCCTGGCATTAGGAAAGGTGACAACCATGTGACTGACAGGTGACCTTCCAGTAACCTTTCCTTTTACTGACCTGGTACAGGAAATCTGGATATTTTTCCAGTGTATATGAAAGAAGGAGACGAGTTTTTGGTTGAGTTTCGTGTGAGCTTCCTTCTTTTCTGCCTTGAATTGAACAACATCAAAGAAACCATTATATCTATGGATCAATGCAAAACATTAGCAGCAAAGTTCAATATTGAAGATGAGGAGATTGACACTCTTCTCCACTTCCTGCATTTCCGAGTAGGAATAATTCAACACTACAATGTCAAGGGAATCTCAGATGTAATTATCAAAGAGCCTCATGTTCTCTTCAACAAGGTTACAGAACTCATTCTGAAAACGTTCTTGTCTTCTGGGTCTATTGCAATGAGTCAACAAGAACGCTTTTGCAAGAAGGGCATTTTAGAACTTTGTGCTTTTGAGAATCTTTTGAGCAAGGAAGATCAGATTACACCTCAACAGTTCCTTTTGTTTCTTCGTCACCTTCGTGTAGCAGTTCCTTTCACAGACAAGAGTGGATTGCAGAAATATTTCATTCCTTTGATTTTGAACCATGTCCCGAAGTCTCCATTAGAAAGAGTTGACACTGTTATTGCTCCTCTTGCTATCACTTTCCAGCTTGGTCACTGTCCTAAAGGTCTGTTTGGTGTGCTCATTTCTTACCTCCTATGTCCAGAAGGAAACCAGGAGCTCACTTTTGACTTGTTGGAAGACCACATATATCAAGACCAGGTATCTTTACTTGTGAGTTCCTCTGAAGATGTCGACCAAATCTGCCTCAGAAGTTGCATTTCTCACCTGGAAGTTAGTGTAGTCTTAGAAAACTATCCTCCTGCAAATAACTCTGCAAAGTATGCCCCTAGGGCAACTACTCCTAATGTAGTCTGTAACAACATTCGAGTAATGTTAGATAATTGTATTCAACTATCGCTAAAGAAGCTTCACTACAGCTGTGACAAAGTGGGCACTGCATTTAGTTTGACATGCCCTCTGAAATGTGGCTCACCGCATGAAGTAAGGAGTGGCGTGCATTCTCTCTATATGCGATGCAGTAGACATGGCAAGCTGACAGTTCCAGAGTCTGGATGTCCGTGGTTTAATAAAGGTAAATAATTATAACAGCATAATAAGTTCACACATATACTTATTCCATGGGCATTTGCATGTAGGTAATTCTGAGTCTTCACTTACGTCACCAACAGAAGTGGATTCTGCTCATACATCAAGTAAACCTTTGCATAGCTATGAATTGGACGTTATAGTTATTATTTAATAAAATCATCATAGGGATAACATCAATGGGAGTTGTCACTTCAGAGGACAGAGTTCCACACCAGCGTGCATCCAGCGACAACAACAGTCCCTTTGAGGTGGCTCAGTGTCCAAGATGTTCTGCAGCTATTGCTACACCAGGTAACTGGCTAGAAGTTAGTGGTTTATGTGCTCATCATTACATGGTATAAATTTCAGAGCTTGCATTTTCTTTGAGAAATTTAACATTGCTAGAGTGGACTAACAAAGATGGCCAGCCACAGACTCTCAGGGTGAGAGATGAGATGAGTGTGAAGTGGGAGGAAGTTGGAGATTTACTGGAACTAACTCCAGATCGCTTACAAGGTATTGATTGCCAGCGTCGAGGAGATGTCAGGCAGTGCTGTCGAGATGTACTAGTAGACTGGATAAAGAATGGGTCTCCTCGTTATCCATTAAATTGGGAGGGATTACTAAAATTACTTGAAGACTTAGAACTTAGCTCAACTGCAAACACCCTAAAATTAGCACTAAAATTATCTTAAAATGTTTGTTTTTAATCTTCCAATAATTTTTTTTATTATTCATTTTTCTACTTCTATTTTATCTTCAAAGAGCAAATATAAAACTAATAAATTATTCCTACTTGCAGCAGTGTAAGCAATTTCTTTGGCTGGATCAATAAATATCATAATGTAACTTTCACATGTTTGGTTGTCACTGTTGATGCAGGCTCAGGTCATGACCTGTCACAAAATGTATAAAAGTATCCAATATCTAACAGAATCCCAAGGTAAACAGTATTGAGTGGTATGCGGTTGAAAAGTGTAATTTTTGTGTACAGTCAAGTTGTATTGTCTCCACATAGACTTTGAAACTGGATGCAATCCATTATAAAACGTACCACTGTCATCTTTACAAATTCCATTTTAATAAAAATGAAATGTAGTCCTTAGGATTGATCACCTTGAAGTGAAGCCCAGGCAGCTCTTGTGGCAGTAACTACCTTTGGCAGTCTCTTACACGCCCCATCACACCACACCTGCTGCAGGTGTTTAATCTGCTGGACCAAGCAAGGAATTACTAGGCCTTCCTCAACACCAGGGGTTCAATTTGGAAGAGTTCTCAGAATTCAGAGATTGAAAGATTTATAATTCTTGCAGCACTCAATACAGACAACTGAGAAAAAAGACTATATAATGAGCTAGCTAGATATGTTGAACATGGTTACCTTCGGTGAGTCTCTGTTAAACCTGCTTGCTGAATACTGGTAGCTTGCTTATCAATGACTGTTACACTTATTCATAGCTGATGTGTGTGCCGGAGGTTTGCAGTCGCACACGCAGCCGTGCTTAGCCACTTGTGCACGGCCACGCCTCTGCAGAAGGGAATGTCGGAATGGATTTATTAATCCCCTAACCCTCTATAGAATTGGGTAGAGGTGGGTGGGAGTTTCTCCTTGCCGCCAGACTCCCCGGCAGCCCTGGCCAGGCTCTTCGCCGCTTTCTTATCCTTTGGCCTGGCCTCTTCCATCCTTTTGTTAAACTGGATGCACTACTCTAGTCGACCCTTAGTCTTATTGGCTGGATTTGTCCGCCTTTTTCCCCGCTGCATGTTTACCTTGACATGCGCCAGTTTACCCGCCCGCCCGCGCGGGTGTGGGCTCCTGTATACTTCCCCTTCCGGGTCTTGACTCCTCCCATTCATTTATCCGCCGGTAACCTCGGTACGCTTCTCTAGTACCCGCCGGAAACAGAAATATGAATGAATACACAAAGCTTGGGAATTACATAACCACAGAGAGTGAGGTGGGGAAGGTGAATAGGGTCAATAGAACACAAGAAAGTTGAGAAAGGGTACTAATGGAGTTACTAGTTAAGTTAATTGAGCTGGTGAATAAATAAATTAAGGAAGTAGTAAGTAACTAGTGATGTGCTCTAATAGCACAAAATAGCGAACCGAGCGATGCATGTTCCCTGTAATTGCAGCTACTGTCAGATTTTTTACTTTGCTACCTGTTTCTGTTTCGTTTTAGCTCTCCTCCTCCTTGCCCTGTCTTTTTCATTTCTTATCGCTCTCCTTGCTAATTTTTCTTCAGGAGTTTCTAACGCCCTCAAAGCTCTTGACCGAGTGTTTCTAACGTTTTGTCTACTGGGCATCGCTACTTCGTACAGCGGGTAAACAAAACAAAATGTTGCTAAGAAGGTTACCCGGCCTGCGCAAGCGCGTAGGAGAAAGGGTACACACGTACGCCCACGCAAGAACAAATACAATTTCTAGACCTAAATATATATATATATCGCGAACTCATTAGAGAGTCAGCTCCGCTCGCTTCGCTGAATTAATTAAAATTTATAAAAAAAATCTGAAAATGAGTGAATAAATTTTCTGTAGTAGTTGCACATTCCCAAGAATGATTAAACTGTTTCTTTGTTTCGGAATAGCATAATTTCTGGATATCTCCGCCTAGGTATGGAGAGTTTTCCTTCACCAACAACTAAACCCAGGAACTCAAATTTTCTACAGCCCCAAAGACATTTTTGCTAATTTAACTGTTATCCATGGAACTGCAGTCGCTGGATCAAATGAGAAGGCCAATCTTCAGAAAAAAAACAAAATATCATCTATATATGGACTACTAAACTAGTGATGTGCTTGAGCACAAATGGCGAGCGAGCTTAAAGACTATACTATTTTGACTTCTAACACTGAAGCTACTGAAAAAAAGGTTCAGTTTTTTAATTTCGCATACACGGTAAAGGGATTTCAGTGCCATAGTAACAACTCTCTGCAACTGCTTGCATTGAAGGAAAAAAACAACAACAAAACAATACACGTTATTTAAAAGTTTTCTTTGTGATATGCTTTGACACAACTGGACATGCACCTACACAGACTTACCTTCGCAGTAGTCTAGTGTACAATGTATTTTCAAGTAAATACTGTTGCGCACGGCTTATAATCATGACAAAGAGCGCATTGACTTACCACCGCCACTAACACGAATAGAAATGGAAGTCCCTTAAGTTTTCAAGTTGTAACTGCACCCGCAAAAGAATTCAAAAAGGTAAACAATTCAATTTCTAGGGTGATACGGGTACTGATCGATAAACCAGAGGATTCTGTTTAGTGCAATTTGGGACGGGGTCGACCACGTAACTAACACATAAACGCGAGGGTCAAAGTACAAAATCACATACATACGTCCATACATATATACAAATAAATAAATAAACTAGTGGTGTGCTTGAGCACAAATGGCGAGCGAGCCTGATAGTTAGGTAACATAAAATTAAGTATTGTTACTATGTTTTAGCTTAGTTCATGCAAACACTATAATAGCAGTTATGACCTTTTATTTCAGTAAACAAACACAAAATCACTCTCTTACCTGATTAATGGTAACTTTTGTAGTATCAAACATCTGCCATTCTGATAATCTCAATCACCATTAACTCTTGAACAAGCTCTCAGCTAAGATAAAAAATAAACCAGTGTTATTATTTGTAATTTTAGCCAACAAATATGGAATTACTACTTACCTCATTCTTGAGTATTGATAACTTCTGTAGTATCAAATTGAAGTTTATTTGACGATCTCAATTACCTTGAATTCTTGACAACAAGCTCTCACCTACAAAAACAAAAGACAATCAATTTTAGCACACAAATACAAAATTACTTTCTTACCTCATTTTCTTGAGCAGTGGCAACTTTTGTAGTACCAAATTTGAGTCATTCTGACTATTTGAATTTACCAGTCACTGTTGACAACAAGCTCTTAGCTATAAAAGAAAGGCCAGAGTTATTTTTGCATATTTAGCTAACAATAATATGGAATTACGTACTTACCTCAGCATCCCTGGAGTAGTAGTAGCTTCCTTAGCATTAATACTTTATGTGCTTACATACGCTTTTCAGAAGTAGTGATAGCTCTCTTAGTACTGACTACAGGTGGCTCTTGACAACTAACAAGCCGCACTTAGCCGGAAAAAAGGCGAAGTTTTGAATTTAAATCTGGTAAAGGGTTTTCAATGCCATAGTAACCGGTCGAATCAACTTTTTGTTTCTTGAAAAGCAAGCGTTTTCGCAGGAATTTTCTCACACTTTGGAGCTTAAGTATAAAGTAAGGCTTGCTTAATGCTGTAGTTTCAGAATAAACTGGGGTCAAGCCTATAAAGCCGTGTTTTTTTAAGAATAAAGTTCCCCGCGCGCGCTTAAAGGGCATACGTACAATCCATACATACATACATATACACATATATACATACTAGTGGTGTGCTTGAGCACAAATGGCAAGCGTGCCTGATGGTTAGGTAACATTAAATGTTACTATGTTTTAGCTTACTTCATGCAAACACTATAATAGCAGTTATGACATTTGATTTCAGCAAACAAATACAAAATCACTCTCTTACTAACTTTTGTAGTATCAAACATCAACCATTCTGATAATCTCAATAAAAAATAAACCAGTGTTATTATTTGTAATTTTAGCCAACAAATATGGAATTACTACTTACATCATTCTTGAGTATTGATAACTTCTGATTGAAGTTACTTTGACCATCTGAATTACCTTGAATCCTTGACAACAAGCTCTCACCTACAAAAACAAAAACAATAGATTTTAGCACACAAATACAAAATTATTTTCTTACCTCATTTCCTTGAGCAGTGGTAACTTTTGTAGTACCAAATTTGAGCCAATCTGACTATTTGAATTTACCAGTCACTGTTGACAAGCTCTTAGCTACAAAAAAGAAAGGCCAGAGTTATTTTGCATATTTAGCTAACAAATATGGAATTACTACTTACCTCAGCTTCCCTCGAGAAGTATAGTAGCTTCCTTAGCATTAATACTGCGGCATTCTGACTACCAACAGCTCTTGACAACCAACAACCGGCACTCCGTATCCCCCCCATAAAACGGCGAAGGTTCCCCGCGCGTGCGTTTAAGGGGCATACGTACCATCCCACATACATTATTGGCGAGCGAGCGTAGCGAGCGAGAAACTTACAGGGGTAACACAATCGAAAATCGGGGATGTTTGTTGGCGAGCGAGCGTAGCGAGCGAGACACTTACAGGGGTAACACAATCGAAAATCGGGGATGTTTGATTATTTATATATATGGACGTACGTATGTCATTTTGTACTCTGACCCTCGCGTTTTTGTGTTAGTTATGTGGTCAACCCCGTCCCAAATTGCACTAAACAGAATCCTCCGGTTTATCGATCAGTACCCGTACTAGTGGTGCGCTCGAATAGCGCAAATGCATGGCGAGCGAGTAAATATATGAGTATAGGTAAAGATGATTTGTGAAGGAAATCGCTAAATAATAGCAATGATTAGGCATGAAGAGTTAACAATAACAGAATTACCTGAATAAACTTCGAAAGCAGTGGCAAAGAAGCGCAGCTTGACAATTTGCCATTCAGTCTTTCGCCAAGAAGAGAGTAGCTATAAACTTTTTGGTTGAAACAAAGTTGCGTAAGGCAGTGCAGCAGGATTCTCCGTGCTCGTTAATTGAAAAATACCGGAACTGAGAACGCTTTACCTAACTTACGTAATTAGAAGCGCGGGCGAAATTTTTTGACGTACGCATACATACCTACATATATATATATATATATATATCTGAAATCTCAATTGAACACGACTGATAGTCAGCTTCGCTCGCTTCGCTCGCTCGCTGAATCACCCTAGAAATTGAATTGTTTACCGTTTGAATTCTTCTGTGGGTGCAGTTTTTCTATTCGAGTTAGTGGCGGTGGTAAGTCAATGCGCTCTTTGTCATGGTTATAAGCCGTGCGCAACAGTATTTACTTGAAAATACATTGTCCACTAGACTACTGCGAAGGTAAGTCTGTGTAGGTGCATGTCCAGTTGTGTCAAAGCATTGTGTGAGTTACAACCACTACTTAGCTAAAGAATATCACAAAGAAAACATTTAAATAAAGTGTATTGTTTTGTTGTTGTTTTTTTCCCTTCAATTCAAGCAGTTGCAGAGAGTTGTTACTTTGGCACTGAAATCCCTTTACCGTGTATGCGAAATTAAAAAAACTGGACCTTATTTTCAGTAGCTTCAGTGTTAGTGTCAAAATCATTCATATAAAAATAGTATAGTCTTTAGGCTCGCTCGCCATTTGTGCTCAAGCACATCACTAGTTTATTTATATATATGGACGTACGTATGTCATTTTGTACTTTGACCCTCGCGTTTTTGTGTTAGTTATGTGGTCGACCCCGTCCCAAATTGCACTAAACAGAATCCTCTGGTTTATCGATCAGTACCCGTATCACCCTAGAAATTGAATTGTTTACCGTTTGAATTCTTTTGCGGGTGCAGTTTTTCTATTTGAGTTAGTGGCGGTGGTAAGTAAATGCGCTCTTTGTCATGGTTATAAGCCGTGCGCAACAGTACTTGAAAATACATTGTCCACTAGACTACTGCGAAGGTAAGTCTGTGTAGGTTCATGTCCAGTTGTGTCAAAGCATTGTGTGTTACAACCACAACTTAGCTAAAGAATATCACAAAGAAAACTTTTAAATAACGTGTATTGTTTTGTTGTTGTTTTTTCCCTTCAATTCAAGCAGTTGCAGAGTTTGTAACTATGGCACTGAAATCCCTTTACCCTGTATGCTAAATAAAAAAACTGGACTTTATCAGTAGCTTCAGTGTTAGAAGTTAAAAATAGTATAGTCTTTAGGCTCGCTCGCCATTTGTGCTCAAGCACACCACTAGTACATATAACATATACCCGATTTTGCATTATCCACCCCTAATACTGTCTCGCTCGCTTTGCTCGCTCGCCAATAAATAAACATCCCCGATTTTCGATTGTGTTACCCCTGTAAGTGTCTCGCTCGCTACGCTCGCTCGCCAACAATTCTAACCCATCAAGACAACGTTGCATGAGCAACTGAAATGTTGCCGGGTGCATTACACAAACCGAATGGCATGCGAACATATTCAAATTTTCCAAACTTGCAACAGAAAGCAGTACACATCTTAGAACATTCAGACATAGGGATTTGGTGGAAGCCTTTCGCTAGGTCAACCTTTGACAAGAACTTTGCGACTCCCAATCTGGCTATTACTTCCTCAGTAGATGGCATGTAAAATGGTTCTGCAACAGTTATAGAGTTAAGAAAATCCACCGGTCTATCGACAAACACAGCAGGGAAATCATTCAACACTAAATCAAGTTCAGAAATCTGGGACTCAAAGAGTTCAGGACCTATGTGCCCTGTTTTTACCTGTCCTGTTGTTTTTTTTGTTCGTTTGTTGTTGTTGTTGTATTTTTTAATTTGGTGGTTATTAAATTACACAGCCAGTGATGAGGGTTAGTATAAAACTTTCCCCTGCATAATAACACCTGTAGAAAAAGAACTCTGTGAATTGCATGCTAATGCTACGTAATGTAAACATCGTCTTCTTCCTGTTCACGCTCAAAGTTAATTTTTTTTTGTTGAGAAATATGTGCAGGTCATACAAAACAAAAAATGATGATAACAAAAACATCATAACATCATCACTGCATACATTGACCATTCACAACAATTATAAGCGAGATTATATCCAAGTCAAGTATCATCTACCTTACACTTAGCTTGTATAACTATAGAATAAGCAACAGTAGATACTACTTATATCAAAACATTGGCACAGTGTACAAGAATTAGCAAGCCATTGGGAAGAAATTGGAGGGAAAAAATTAAGTTAGGTCCTACTCATTTGCCCCAGCTTCCTTTTCAGTAGCTATCTATGCAGTCCTAACATAACATTTTCATGGCTAACTTGCAAGATTATCTTTAAAATAGAAGCAAAATATAAGACACATCATTAATGTTTTCAAAAATAATAAGGCAATGGTAGTATCATGCTACTAATGCTATGCACCTATATGTAATAAGTACTCAGCCCAACATTCTTCACAACAAAACTATTTCCTGTGCAGTTTGCCTCAGACATCAAGAAAAGCACAGAGTAGGTAGTTACAGAAAATAGAGTGCAAGTTAAATAATAATTTAGCACAACTAAACTAATCAATGTATTATATAGCTAGCTATATAAATGTAATAAAGTAAACAAATAAAAATATTGAATGCTTACTCGCTACTTTCATAACAACACTATTTAATTTAAGCTGTCATATTGTTAATAGCATCTTCAATAGTACAGTTTTTAATTTTCGCCTTCACACGAACCATCATCTAAATTTAACATTTAATAGCTGGAATAATTCAATGGCTAATGTTGGCAGTTCATTATCTTACTTCTGGTAGCAATACATCCAATGCATATGCAAAAGTACATTCATTGTCAAAATCCTTTGCTGTGGTCAGAATTTGTTTCAGTAATGCCGAAACCTGTAACAAAGCCTCACAAAATAGCATCTAATTAATTAACTACACTTCATTGGTTACCTAATCGCTAGGCCAGTCTTTTATTGGTCCATATTTGTTGGCATACTTTAGCTTCTGCTTTTGCTTATACGTGCCATGGTGATACAAAAAATGATGTGCGGATGGAAGTTTCCCAGCCATTATTTCCACCATTAGAGGCTATGAAAAGATTTTATATAAATCATTGTATAATAACCACTGCTTTTACCCTCAGGAGTTTAACCTCTTCAGCTATTTGTCCATATGAATACTTAGTTGTAGAACATGATGTACAATACCATTCTTCTTGTTCTTTAAAATATGTTTGGTCTGCAACACATCTTAAATGAAATTTATTTTCACATTTGACACACTCTAACATTTGCTCTTCTTCGAACATTTTGCAGCTACCACAAACATATATTTTTTCTTTTTGAATTACGTTTTTTCTGTCAGCTTTGCCAGCAGGAAATGGAGACAAAAACTTGTTCTGTAATGCCTGCATCAAGTGCCCCCTCATTGAATTTTGATCATATTTAAGGTATTCTGGGCTCAATCCATTGCAAATCGCAACTGCATTCGCTATTGTAAATAGCCCACAGTCTGAATAGCCTTTCTGATACTGAGTCTTAACATATTTGATGGTGATGTGATGCTCAGATTGCAGGAGGTCAGCAACTATTGCTTTATTAGAAGTTGATAATCTTGTATTCATGCTAGCTAGGGCTAGGGCTAGGGCTAGGGCTAGGACTAGGGCTGTCATACACTAATATCACATTTGCTGGACATCCCACAGAGGATATCAAGATCCAATGATTACTCAACACGTGTAAACATTGTATAAAATCCTTGCCTTTGTGAACAGAAAATGTTCTCATGTATTGCAAAGTATAGGAGGTTCAAAGCCAGATATATTTGGATGCTGTTTCTTCAAAAGAAACTGAGCCGCACTAACATGACTATCACTGAGCCATTTGTTTGATGCCAGTATCATGTCTTCCATAGTGAGTGAAATACCTTCAACTACTATCCAAGTGCTGTCAGCTGTGAATGAAGGGTTCGTCTGGTCTGTGAGATCTGAAACAACAGCAATGCTTCGTAATTTTGTGATGTTGACACATTCTCTACCTGGATGACAGTAATGACCACACACATAGCCTGCCTTTTTGCAAGAACATTTGTGACTCCCACATCGTGTCTTGCATTTACAGCTTCTCTTAGTTTGAGTACTCAATAAATTCGACAACTGGGATTGTGAAGAAACATACGACTTTACTTGTGCATCTGATGAAACTACAGAAACAATATTGGTAAATGAAGGATATGACATTGTCACTGGTGATTTTGTCAAACTCATAGAATGAGGTAAAAGTGACTTCGTTGATGTATAAACTTGTTCAACATTTGTTGACAATAAAGGTACCACTGAAGCTAGCATTGAGACCTGTGAAGGTACTGCTGAAGCTAGCATTGACACTTGTGAAGGAACCACTGAAGGTACTGCTGACACTTGTGAAGGTACCACTGAAGCTAGCATTGAGACCTGTGAAGGTACTGCTGAAGCTAGCATTGACACATGTGAAGGAACCACTGAAGACACTTGTGAAGGTACCACTGAAGCTAGCATTGAGACCTGTGAAGGTACTGCTGAAGCTAGCATTGACACTTGTGAAGGAACCACTGAAGGTAGCGCTGACACTTGTGAAGGTACCACTGAAGCTAGCATTGAGACCTGTGAAGGTACTGCTGAAGCTAGCATTGACACTTGTGAAGGAACCGCTGAAGCTAGCATTGAGACCTGTGAAGGTACTGCTGAAGGTAGCGCTGACACTTGTGAAGGAACCGCTGAAGCTAGCATTGAGACCTGTGAAGGTACTACTGAAGCTAGCATTGACACTTGTGAAGGAACCACTGAAGGTACCACTGACACTTGTGAAGGAACCACTGAAGGTAGCGCTGATACTTGTGAAGGAACCGCTGAAGCTAGCATTGAGACCTGTGAAGGTACTGCTGAAGGTAGCGCTGACACTTGTGAAGGAACTGCTGAAGCTAGCATTGAGACCTGGGAAGGAACCATTGAAGGTAGCGCTGACACTTGTGAAGGAACCACTGAAACTTGTGAAGGCTTTGCTGAAGGTAGCACTGACACCTGTGAAGGTACCACTGAAGGTAGCGCTAACACCTGTGAAGGTACCACTGAAGGTAGCATTGAGTCCTGTGAAGGTAAACTATTTGAGTTATGCTGTGGTTGTTCCTGAATACTACAAGGTGAATAGTATTCTTTCAGGAGTACTCACGACTTCTTCAAAAATTTTCCTGTTTTTGATTTTAGCTGGTATTTTTCTTTACCCATATTTTTGTATACAATATAAGGACCCTTCCATGTGGTGTCCATTTTGCCCACCATTCTATGTGCATGCTTCATTTTTTAACAAAACACTACTTCCATCAGGATATACCTACATAAAACCGAAAAATTAATACTTATACAATACAAAACTGTTATATATAGCTTAAATAAATTATGCTTTGCATCATATTGCTTCTTCTGTTTCTCTTGTGCCACTGAGATGTTATCTTTAGCTTTACTGTGACAAAAATCACGTACTTTAACTAAATTTGATATAATTGCATCCGTATATTCTCAGCCTCTTCAGTGTCACTCAATGTTTTTGAACTACCATTCTCTCCACATTCTTCTTTCTCCATCTCAAATGAGACAGCTTTTCATGCTTCATGATTATAAACCAGAAAAAAAGGCGTAAATTTAGTGGATGCATGCTTAGAGATTCTGTAAGCATACAGTGCAGCTGGTATATGTGTATCCCATTCCTTTTCATTTGAATCCACCACTTTTTTCAGAGTATTTAAAAGAGTTTGGTTAAATCTCTCATCTAATCCATTTGTTTGTGGGTGATATGCACTAGATATACAATGCTTTATATTTGTAGACTTAAAGAGGTAACTGTTTACAGCATTAATAAATTCTCTACCCTGATCAGATTGTATAATTTTAGGCCAGCCATGTCTACAGAAAACATCGAATAAGAAGTCTGCCACACCTTCAGCACATTTAGACTTCAGGGGTGCAGCCTCTGGCCACTTGGAAAAATAATCACTAAGTGTGACTATATATTTATTTCCACATTTTGTCTCTGGACGTGGTCCCACTAAATCAATCCCTACTCTGTCCCATACTTTAGAGACTGGTATTGGATGTAATTCGGATCTTGGTTTCTGAAGCACATTATTAGTATGTTGACACTTATCACAATGCTTACATAACTCCTTGACATCATCATGCATCCCCTTCCAGTAAAATTCTTCTGCAATCTACAAATAAAGTAAATTTTAAGCTAGGGGTGATTCCAACATTGCATTGTAGTGAAAATTCAGTTTCCCTAAAGTATACTATTACATGGTCCTTATCTATTACTCCCCTCTATCCCCATTACATACGTATAGGAGACACCATGACATGGAGGTCAAGTTAGGGTTTACACAATCATAGACCAAAGGCTCGAAAATAGTGCAAATCCATTACTGACCGAAAGGAGGGGTGCGATAGACTTGTACTATGGCTCTAGGCAATACAAAATGCACTAAAACAATTTTTATTGGACAGTTTACATATTCACCTCCAAAGAGGTGGGTATGAAATATATTCACTGCGAATTGAGCAATCTGATTGGATGGTTTGAATGTACCATTGTACAAATATGTATATATATATATATATATTTATTGCAGCTTTGATATTTTTACTTGAATATTTCCGCATCACGCGAGCGTTCTGTATTCTCCCATATTGTACGGTTTATATTGTACGCTACTTGTAGCGCGCGCGTAGCGAGTAAAATCAATGAAAATTGTATTGTAACAGGTTGAGAAAAATTTCAAAGAAGCAATAAATCACTTATCACACTCGTCGTACAATATGGGAATGATATTTTACTCTCACGCCACATTTTCACTCGCCTTTGGCTCGTGAAAATATTTTGCGTGCTCGTAAAATATTTTCCCATATTGTACTCTGACTCGTGCTATAAGTATTATATATATAATATATATATATATATATATATATACACTCTGTCGATTTGAGTTGAATCAGCTGCAAGCATGGCAAATGAGGAATGTACTTAGCAGAAACTGATGCACCTCCTTGCATGTATGCTTTCCCAGAGCATCTATCCAATCACAAATGCAACTTACTTTACTGTATGTTTTATCTCTCCCAAGATGCATACCATCCACACCACCATGACACATTTGCAGAATCCTTTTCTTTTCTTTGGAATCAACTACTACTCTTTGCAAGTGTTGAGTGCCAGACTCATGACTCTTAGAAACATAAAGGCACAGATTCTTTGCCTACAAAAATATATAGAATCATTAAAGTTTTAGTTATATAATTTAGAAAAGATATTCATACTGTCACTATAATGGGTAATTTCAGTGTTTTTTGTGAGCGAGTTGTTATGGCAAACTAAGCACATGTGTTAAGTATGTAATGTAAGTGAAATGAAAAAGTGTACATACATTTTTGTATTAAAAATTTGATAAACAGATTCACTATCTAATTTCACATATCTGTTTCAAAGCATTTCTTATAAAAAAAGGCGAAGATTAAAAAGTGGTACAAGATTTAGGACTAATTCATTTAGCTATACATAATAATTAGCAGATAGGAGTGTTTTGTACAGACAGGTAAACATAGTTTAAGGAGGAAGTTACATTATGACAACTCCCAATTATTTATTTTCATGAATTTAAAATCATTATATTAGACTTGTAATTCACACCAAATATTCTGGACATTCACATTGTAAATATACTACTAAAAATTAGAAAAATCTATGATGTGATTGGTTTGACATAAAATCACCATTTTAATAAATAATTTGACAATGATAGTCTCTAATTTGACAACACTAATAACTTATTAATTACTCGAAATGCTTTATCCACCCCTGGATAGTTTCACATGATTCTAAAGACATTTTGACAACACTTGTCACTAACTCATTCTTTATAAATCATTTGAAAACAAAGTCTAGATGAGAAATATCACTGCAGAATTGTTCAGATGCTATTAAGTAATTGAAGTTTGATCTACAAGAATTATACAGAAAAGGTGGCCAAGTTTTAATTGTTTTATGTATGATGGCTAATTTCAGAGGATTTGACAACATAACCAAAAAATTTCCAAGCGGGAAGCTCAGATTAGTGTACTTCTTACTGTGTAGCGAGAAGATTTGTCTCTTATGTTCCGTTTCTGATGTAAAATGTCAGAGTATTCGAAGCACCGTAGTGGGCAGGGCAATAGGTGGAGCTCAGAGCGCTTGAACACTAACTTTGTACAGAGAGCATGGTGGGGCACCCGATGCGTACAAAATAATGTGGTCATAACACTGTAGTACAAGGTTCTCAAATACCGCCAGAACGCGTCAATTGAAGGCTTCGTGAGTACCTCGTGAAGGGCTTAACTACGTTCAACCGAACCTGCTCATGTCCGTGGCGATTCCTTCCATACCAGAAGCTCAACAAGCTTTTCACTTCAGTGAGAGCCAGAGGAGCACCTTACGAACACCACACTATCAGAATGGGGTCACCTCAACTTCTCAAACAGAGAAGATTGCCAAGATTGCTGCTGAGATAGGTGCCACAAGTGAGCAAGTGAAGGCAAGTATGTTTAGGGGATGTTGGAATTGGGATAAACTGTTATGCATTTATGCATGACGTTTGTGCTATTACAAAAATGGCACAAATTAATCGGCCATTAATCGGCTGGCAAATGCAGACCCTTTACCTAACCACTGATTAAATTATTCACCCAAGGAAAACCCGTTAAACGATCTTCTTATACATTTATATTTATACTATGTCACCACGGTCTGCATTAGTCTCGCATAGCCAGACCCCTTACCTAACCGCTAAGCAGGGAAGGGGTCTGGTGGTAATAGTATACAGTACCAGTTCTTACCCTTCAGAATTCAGGGGGAAGTTGAAGTTACGATCTAGTATTTAATTCATCGTAGCTAATGGTATAACCGTTTACTTGAGTGTAAGCACAGAGCATCCAGGTAAGAATTGATTGAATCTTTTTAACTGGTACAAAGTGGTTAGGTAAGGGGTCTGGCTACTCAAGACTAAGTCTTTATTCTTTCGTATAGTCTTGAGTATGTGTCAGCTCCAGAAATATGAGTGTCTGGACTATTGCCCATACCCCAATTCATTCTATTCCTCCAAAGTCAGGGTGAACATTAAACGTATTGCGTACATAAGATGGGTGTGGCTTAAGTCCAGCTTGGATATAGCGCACTGTTTGCGTTGTAATTGCTGGTGCTGGTCGGTGGCTAGACTTATTCATATTGTAGCATGGTTCGCCATCTATAACAATATTCAGATGCATAGCTTACACTGCTCTACCTTTGTAGTGGTTAGTAATTAATGGTTAGTAAATAATTGTTCTCAATAGCAAACATTTAACAAACTTATAGCTTTGGTTTTGGTATCATAGTTGCTTTGTCTCTGAGTTATGATTTTATGGTAGTATTTTTTTAGAGTCACAGTGCCCCCCACCCCCTGTAAAGTTTAGGTAGAATGTTGTTCCTCTAACAAGAACACTAAAAATCTCTTTACTATGTTTCATAGTAATGGAAGGGACAGTAATTTTATTGCTTATGAATATGCAGGGTTTGATACAGAGGGGGGGGGGAACCCTGGGATTTCCCCCCCCCCCCTGAGCAGAGTTTCCCCCCCCTATGATTTTCACCTATACTTATTAAAACATACAAAAAATACTTTTCCTCCCAACTTTTCTTGTAGGTAAGCCTAGATTTGTACAATTTCTTCAGGCTAGCCTTTGAATGCTTTAGGTTGGAGCTTAGTTTGGGATTGCCTCCGCCAATGTTCATCGTTATATTACGTCCCTCTGCTGCACTTCTTCCCTCTACTGCACTTCTTCCCTCTGCTGCACTCCTTCCCTCTGCTGCACTTCTTCCCTCTGCTGCACTCCTACCCTCTGCTGCACTTCTTCCCTCTGCTGCACTCCTTCCCTCTGCTGCACTTCTTCCCTCTGCTGCACTCCTTCCCTCTGCTGCACTCCTTCCCTCTGCTGCACTCCTTCCCTCTGCTACACTCCTACCCTCTGCTGCATTTCTTCCCTCTGCTGCACTCCTTCCCTCTGCTGCACTTCTTCCCTCTGCTGCACTTCTTCCCTCTGCTGCACTTCTTCCCTCTGCTGTACTTCTTCCCTCTGCTGCCCTTCTTCCCTCTGCTGCCCTTCTTCCCTCTGCTGCACTTCTTCCCTCTGCTGTACTTCTTTCCTCTGCTACACTTCTTCCCTCTGCTGTACTTCTTTCCTCTGCTACACTTCTTCCCTCTGCTGCCCTTTTTCCCTCTGCGGCCCTTCTTCCCTCTGCGGCCCTTCTTCCCTCTGCTGCACTTCTTTCCTCACCTCTTCTCTCTTCCTCACTTCCTCCCTCACCTCCTCACTCTCTCTCTGCTGCACTGCTCGAATCTGTTCCTTGTGTTCCACCGATTCATAGCTATCACATTTACTTTTTTTTTGGTTCGGATTCACTTCCTTTGGAGCCACAAGGTCTCTTTTTCCTAAAATACTTTCTGATATCTATTAGCTACTACTCAGCAACTTCTACAGTCTGCCAAAGCAACAAATATACCCTTACCAACCAGGCAGCTGCTTCACAATGACCAGTGCTAAAAGCAACTTTCAAACTGGAACTGGTGATCCATAAAATGATACACCTACTCCATTCAAACTAAAAGGATAACCTATTAGGAGTCTGGCTTAATTAATGTCAGAGCTATTCAGCTTTCAAAATGAACAAAGCTGTTTATTAGAGGTAATCAATTGATCAATACATAAATATAATAAAATAAGTTTAATTTCCTTACCTTACTAGTATTGCAAGGACAAAAAAAATACAACTATATAAGGTCGCTATTTGACTTTCCCCCCCCTAGCAAAAAATCCTGTATCAAACCCTGATATGCAATAGCATTGGGACTAGATTTTTTCAATAAATAAAATTTGTGGACAATTGAAACGTGCAGCTCCTATGGGTAATCAGACTTCTTGGATAACTGGTGTTCCACTAAATAATCTTCATTGTATTTTTATTTCAGCACTGGATAAATGCTGAACGTGGCCGCTGTAGAAGAAAAGATCAAACAGAGTCATCGCAGTCACTTGATAGGTAATGTTTCACTGGAATTGTCCAGTGAAAGATTCTGAACTTATTTTATTGAATTTTTTATGAGCCAAAATATGTATTTTGGTTTATTTAAGAATTTTTAAAAAAAAACATCGGAGGAAAAATTGGTATTTTAAAAAGCGAGAAAGGTTTAGGGCATATTTTTTTAGGAAGGTCATAAGGTTGGGAGGGGGGACTGGGCGGCATACAGGAAATGAACCTGGGAGGGGAGAAATAGGATTTTTGGGATTCTAGGAGTAAAATAAAAACATTCTTTTGTGTACATGTATTAGAATTCATAGTTTGCAATGTTTAAATGTATGGTAAGGTAATACTGATTATACATTGCAAAGGCATAACTAGAGTACTGAACAATCTATAGGGGGTAAAGGCCCCCCTTCACCCGACCCCCTCCCTCCCCCCCTTAAATGCAGCCCTGGTTAGGACGCGAAATGACCCCCTTTGAAATCCTTGTGTCACAACGGTACAGTAGATCTTTTCTAAACTGGAGTTCTTATTTTCTTATATATATCACCTATATGTTATCTGGTAGTTAAACCAAGACAATGTAAATTAAATGAATGGGTTGATTGACGTTTTCTTTCAGAAATGCAGGAATTTCCAGAGTTATGGGCACCCCCATGGTCTCATTACACTTTTAATAAGAGAGGTTCTACTGTATAACGGAATGCAGAAAATATTTTGGCCAATCTCATTGTAATCAATAATACCTGCACAGGGATTCATACAGGATTCGTCCAAAAAAATGTTTGGGAGGGGAAATCTTGGGGGGGGGGGGAGGACACCTTTTATTTCTATTAGGGAGCATTTTGTGTTTGGGGGGATATTCCGCTGTATGAATCCCTGCTGCAGTTTAAGTCTTATAAAATACTTATTGCATGGGTCAGAGTACAATATAGAGAAATATTTTGTGACCATGCGAAATATTTTTTATGAGCCGAAGGCGAGTGAAAATATGGCATGTGAGTAAAATATCATCCCCATATTATACAACAAGGGTAATAAGTAATTCATTGCTCTTTTGATATTTTTTTTATGAAACAAGTTATAGGCATGGAATAATATACCATTAGTCCAGAAGTTTTCATTGAAATTAACGGTGTGTCTAGGGTCAATGTTTTATTGTTTGCCTAACTCCAATTGGACCGATTCATTTTTTTTTGTTTTTTTTTTTGCATTTGTACTTTCATTTAGCACGAAAGTCAAGAAGCCTCGAAAACGCAGTGGTTTTCAACTATTCTGCAGTGCTGAAGCTCGGAAGTTATCGGGAGGTCAGTAACAACAGCTATCTTAAATTGTTTAGTTGTGTGTAGTAATTTTTGCTATGTTAGTAGACAAGAGTGCTGTGATGTCTGAACTGTCCAAGAAGTGGTCCAGCTTAGCAGATGAGGAGAAGCAAGTGTGGCGGGTGAAGGCAAGTGAATTGAGTACATGGACGGATGTCCCCAAGAAAAAGCTTGTGAGGGACTTAACCCAATCGATAAATGAAAATGTAAGTTAAAAGAAAAATATTGTTGTGAAGTTATTCGTTATGTTTGTTTACCTTAGCTCAAGAGTTTATCAGCATTGGGGTATGAAGGTTATACTTTGGTTTTGAACACATCTACGGGGGACCACAAAGTGATGTGCAGCTCAGAAACAGTTCAGGGCTTTCTTGAGTGTGAAGAGGAAAGGAAGAGGCCAGTAGAAGATACTTTTTTTAAATACATGTGTGGTAAGTGCACTTGTACGCTATCTAGATAAAAATAGCTGGATTGTTCTCATTGTAATATTTCTCACACATGCAGCTACTCAAGTTCATAATGTTGTCTGTGGTATTTATTCGGATCATGTAGCAGCTGTTACACACAAACAATGTATTGGATCTTTCACAAACATGAGGTGACACAGTGTAATTAATGCCATAATTCTCATTTAGAACATAGCGCCTTAGTTTTTGTATTGAGTAACAGGGCCTGATTCTGGTAGGGCCTCCGAACAGAGCCACTATATGTGACCGTGTATTGAGTAACAGGGCCTGATTCTGGTAGGGCCTCCGAACAGAGCCACTATATGTGACCGTGTATTGAGTAACAGGGCCTGATTCTGGTAGGGCCTCCAACAGAGCCACTATATGTGACCGTGTATTGAGTAACAGGGCCTGATTCTGGTAGGGCCTCCGAACAGAGCCACTATATGTGACCGTGTATTGAGTAACAGGGGCCTGATTCTGGTAGGGCCTCCGAACAGAGCCACTATATGTGACCGTGTATTGAGTAACAGGGCCTGATTCTGGTAGGGCCTCCGAACAGAGCCACTATATGTGACCGTGTATTGAGTAACAGGGGCCTGACTCTGGTAGGGCCTCCGAACAGAGCCACTATATGTGACCGTGTATTGAGTAACAGGGGCCTGATTCTGGTAGGGCCTCCGAACAGAGCCACTATATGTGACCGTGTATTGAGTAACAGGGGCCTGACTCTGGTAGGGCCTCCGAACAGAGCCACTATATGTGACCGTGTATTGAGTAACAGGGGCCTGACTCTGGTAGGGCCTCCGAACAGAGCCACTATATGTGACCGTGTATTGAGTAACAGGGGCCTGATTCTGGTAGGGCCTCCAAACAGAGCCACTATATGTGACCATGTATTGAGTAGCAGGGCCTGATTCTGGTAGGGCCTCCGAACAGAGCCACTATATGTAGTGGCCTCTGTGGAGGGCCTCTATATGTAGTGGCCTGCCTCTGAGGGCATGACTACTGCTTGGAAACAGTTCGTGGTTGCTATGTTCTAAATCAGTTAGACACTTCGACCGTCGGGTACTACCATACCATGTTAAGGATCCCCTCGGGCCCCTTTAGTAACACCCTTGCTTCGCTCAGGACGCCACAGCCTGGGGCGTTCGGGACCCTAAACACGATAGTACCCTAGGTCTCAGTACCTAATATAGAGTGGGATCCATTGAAATTATCACTATGATCTGATCTGTCTTATGTAAAAACAAGAGAACATACACTCCCTTCTGCTGCAGAATAAGCTTGTGTGTATCCAATATTGTGTCATTTATGAATACTGTATTTGGATTCGCCTGTCATCATTATTTCTTATACAAATCCAGTAAGCACTATAAACTACATGAGGTGATAGTTTAAACTAAGTACTCCCCTCCAGCAATAATTCTGTATGAAATTATGCCACCAAAATTTGCCAATTTTAATTAACATTTCTTTGCAGTCATGTTTAAACTTCATCCGATTAGTTAGTGCATTTGCACTTTTAATCCTTTTGTGTGTTTATCATAGGAGCAAGTTATTTCCCAAAGCAAAAGAAGAAAAGGCTCAACTATGATGCGATGCTGGAGGAAGTACGTGCTGATTGGAAGAGAAAATACAGTAAGTGTCTATGCACTATATTTTGAGATATGAAGGGTTGGGACCATTGTGGAATCCATGAGATATCCATAAAAATAAAAATAAATTGATGGAATCCCCTCCCCCACTTTATGGAAGTAATGTACGAGGTAGATAATACTTGTGAAGATGATCCGGGTTTTCAAAGTCTTCGTTCTGATATCAACCAGTATATGAAAGAAGGAGACGAGTTTTTGGTTGAGTTTCGTGTGAGCTTCCTTCTTTTCTGCCTTGAATTGAATAACATCAAAGAAACCATTATATCTATGGATCAATGCAAAACATTAGCAGCAAAGTTCAATATTGAAGATAATGAGATTGACACTCTTCTCCACTTCCTGCATTTCCGAGTAGGAATAATTCAACACTACAATGTCAAGGGAATCTCAGATATAATTATCAAAGAGCCTCATGTTCTCTTCAACAAGGTTACAGAACTCATTCTGAAAACTTTCTTGTCTTCTGGGTCTATTTCAATGAGTCAACAAGAACGCTTTTGCAAGAAGGGCATTTTAGAACTTTGTGCTTTTGAGAATCCTTTGAGCAAGGAAGATCAGATTACACCACAACAGTTCCTTTTGTTTCTTCGTCACCTTCGTGTAGCAGTTCCTTTCACAGACAAGAGTGGATTGCAGAAATAAGGTTGGATCTTGTGGTTTAGTCAAATAGATGTGATGTATATAAAGTCGTTACTATCTTGGCCCAACTTATTTGCCTCTTCATGGAAAAAGTCATAAAATATAAATAAAATTTACTTCTTCTGTTATGTTAATACTGTTGTTGCTTTGTAGAAGCAGTGTGTGGTGATGGCAGAATTCCATATTCCAACTCGGACAAGATGAGGTGTGTGGCAGTTGGTCTTCCTCCAGGAGTGTCCTTTCAGCAACCGGCACTGTACAAGTTGTCTGAGCTGTCCCTGGTTCACAGCAATCTAGAATCATTTTCGTTTCTTTGTGTAGCTGAAGGTGAAGATAATGTTGCTTCTGTGGACAGTGGAGAACCATCTTGTGATTCATAATTTTTATTTTACTTTATTTTTTATTTCAATGTTCAATTGATGTAACAAGCATTATTTTATTTTATCAATCAACTTGCCATTATAGCAGTGTTTATAACTTCGATTTCAATGATGCAACAAGATCAGTAGCCACTAGTGTAGAGTTCATATGTATTTTTAGACGTATAGTTCCAATCTTAATGTTGCTATAATCACAGTCACGCTTCACACTCAGTAAATAAAAGTTGGGACAAGTTATGTGTTACTGCTATCCAATGTTAGGGGAGGATTTTAATCATATCAATACTGAGTTCAACTGTAATCAAATGTAATCCTAAGTTGCAACATAGACCCTATCTGGTATGCATTTTACTCATCTGAAGTTCAGCTTTCAGAATCCTGGAACCACCTAACTGTGATGTTATTCATGAGCAATAAATGAAGTGATATGGATACCACTTATATCCTAGCATTATCATTGGAGGTCAAATGGAAAGAGATACAAGGTGCAAATACACAGTACCCTTGGAAGTCTTCTTGTGTGTTTGGGGATACACCATATGACCCCACAGCCTAGCAATCCTTTTTTGCTGCTTATATCACCTGCTGGTTAATTTAATTATTGATATCTGCATGCTGCTAATGTCTTCTACTGGCACTACTTTTGCAATTAGCAATAAGGGTAGCATGCCTCTCTAGAATATCCACAGCAGCTCCATTCAAATCACTGGCACAAGAGTGGCAACACCCATATGAGCCAGCCCAATAGTGCACAACAAGCACCCAACTCAGTGGATAGCGAGATAGAGAGGTCATCAAAAGTTTAATACTACCATTTTCTATGGATTTCACCTATCTGAATTTTCCCATCCATTAAAGAAATTTGATCAGCATAGATGCACTGCATTAATATTGAGAATCATAATTTTAACAGAATCAGTATCAATTTCATCAATATTGCAAATGGTGTCGGAATGAACTGAATCATCACTGTCAGAATTGCTTGGTATCAGTGTAGTTGCAGGTGGACTGTCTATCAACAGTGGTTGGACGGGAGGCAGGAATTTAACATCTGCTAGACATTCCTTGATGGCTGTAGGAGCCAAGGTGTTAGTCCAATATGCATTGGCCATAATGCCAAGTGCATGCTCTCTTCATTTTCAAAGTTGAAAGGTGGCGAGTAAGCAGCAGTGCAGAAACTTCACCAGCAATTGGACGAGGCAGAGAGTGTACAGACTGTTCCAAAGAGATAAAAACATCGTCATCAGGGAGCGGGTGGATGAGCTGGTTGTCATGCTGTTGAAGGCACTGTACTATTCTGCAATTGACTTCATCCAAATTCTCACGATAGGAGACATAAATTCGAATCAGATCGCCAATGCAAAGTTGTTTTTCCTCTTGCGCTCTATCTTTTAGAGAACTGAGCTCAAGTAAGCGGCGTTGACTCTCCGCTGGTAGTCTGTCACAAGGAGTGACAACAGAATAAGAATGTTCGGTTCTCCAGAATGGAGACTCCAAATTAAGCACCTCGGCTATGCCCAACTGAAGATCCTCTCCATACTCGACTTGAAGGTTCTTGTACTTTTCAAGTAGCTTCTTGATCTTGCGAGTACACATTTGAATCATCTTGCTGACTCGAGATGCTTGCTTCTGGCCACCTATGTACATAACGTAAATTTAATGAACAACAACAACAACAAACCTAAAGCATAATTACAAATCATTTGAAATTCATCTAGTCAAATTGTAATACACACACTGCAAAGATTGACCATTGGCCAGCAACTACATTACTACATTGTAATATAAGCTCTATTTCATTACAACTAGAACAAACTTGCACGATATTTCAATCGACTAAAAAAAAAATCCAAGCAATTTTTCCATCTGCAACTACATACTGGAGCATAAGTGATATTTCTAACTTGCAAAGTATAATTGCTGCTGTGTCAAGCTCATGTAATCACAATATTGCAATGATGAAAATAATAATTATTTTAATGATAAGCGATACCTAATAAAAAAAAACAATCTATAATACCTGCATGATGTTTAAGCGTAGTAAGATAAAACACTCGCTCTCTAACAGCAGCCATCATTTGACTCTTCAGTTCCTGCTGCTTGCTACAATTGGCTATCTTTAAAGCTTCCTCATTCTCCTTCATCTGCGGTTCCAATCGTACATGCACTTGATGCCTCACCTCAAACCTCATAATGTCACTTTCATGCATGCAGAAGACAAATTAATAAAATATTCTAAATACCTCCTCCCGAACTCACACTTCCTCCGCTTGATTTTGAGACCAACCTTACCCAAACATTCCACAACGCTCCTTACATCCATCAGGTGGCTTTCCCAATCCTTACTGAACACTATGACGTCGTCTATATAGTTCCTGGCTACACTGCTTACCGGCTTGAGGACGTCCTCCACCACAGATTGAAATATCGCCGGGGCGTTCTTGAGCCCAAAGGGCATCCGTCTAAACATGTACTTTCCCATGGGACACACGAATGAAGTGCATACTCTCCTCAGCCACCTCTATCTGGTGGAACCCAGCCGTGAGGTCAAGCTTCGACAAGCAAGAGCTCGGCCCAACCTTTTCCAGGATTTCCACTAGGGAAGGCAGCAAAAACCTCCTCAGAGGCGTCCCGGCATTTAGTTCCCTATAGTCAACGCACACCCTAATACTCCCGTCTTTCTTTCTTACGGGAACCATTGGACTCGCCCAACCAGCCTCACTACGCACTATAACCCCACTCTTCAGCATCTTCTCCAGCTCGTTCTCAACATCCTTCCTTATACCCACTGGCACCTACCTAGGCGGCAAGTTAACCACAACAGCATCATCCCTTAACTTAATACTACATGTCCCCACCGTGCACAACCCTGGGACCTCTGAAAAATATTCCTCCAAACTACTCACAACCTCCTGTAACTCATCCTCCCTGTATCCATCACATTTCTCTGACCCTAACACAGCCTTACTAGCATCCAAATCCTCTACAATACCCTGCTCTTCCGCTACTACACACACAGCATTCACACTCACACATCTCTCCTTATACTCCTTGGTGTTGTTCAAATGAACTATTCTCACTGGATGACTATCACCCTTAGACATCCGGTAAGTTACCCTAGAAACCTTGTCCTTCACTATGTATGGTCCTTCCCAGGACGCTTGTAACGAGGCGTGCAGTACAGGGATACGAACCAGTACCTTGGATCCTACGTTCAAACAACGACCACTCTTGTTTTTGTTGAAAGACAAGCATCTCTTTTCCACACAATCTGATTCATGTGCCACCGCCAAGTCGTGCAGCAGCACCAACTTCTCCTGGAGTCTCAGTACCCACTCCTCAACGTCAACTCCCTCGTACTTGTCATCCACCCACCCTGAATATAGAATATCCAGGGGGCCCCAACACACTTCTCCCATAAACCAACTGGTGTGGGGAGAAACCCACATCCCTGTTCGGGACTTGCCGAATGGCAAACAATGCCAAAGGCAGAAAATCTGACCAATCCAGCTCTCTCTCACATGCCTTGGCCAACATAGGCTTTAACGTCCCATGCATCCTTTCAACTACCCCGTTGCTCTGAGGGCGATACGGGGAAGTAACTATCTGATCTATACCCAACATTTCACACACTCTACTCATCACCCTGCTGAGGAAAACACTGCCTCTGTCCGAAAGGACCTTCAGTGGAATGCCCGTACGTGATATAACATCGACAAAGCATTCAGCCACTTCATTGGCTGACGCCGTACACATTGGGCATGCCTCTGGTCATCTAGTGGCCAAACATACATAGGTGAACAGATATCGAACACCCCTCTTAGCCTTGGGCAAAGGACCCACTATATCAACCGCCACAGACTCGAACGGCACACTGACAATGGGCCGCTCAACCATCTTAGCTGCTCTATTGCCAGCCTTGTTCACTCTTAGGCATACATCACACGACTTGATATAATCCACAATGTCACCATGAATGCCCGGCCAAGTAAATTTCGACTGGAGCAACTTTCTCATGCCTCGGACTCCTGTATGCCCACACCTGTCATGAGCCAATTTTAATACCTTCTTCCTGCGTGCCTCAGGCACGACTATCCTATCGACACTAACACCCGTCTCCTCCAGAATACTATGCATTAACAACCCATTGGACCACTTATACCCGTTTAACTCCTTGGTTGCTAATTCCCTACAATTGCCCAGTGAATCGTCAAGTTGTACTTGGGCAATTAGCACACTACTACCGGAAACATCAGATGGCAGGGGACAACCTAGATCAACCAGTCCCTCACCTTCCTTAGACTCAACGGCAACAATACTCTCATCATTCTCAACAGCAACATTGCTATCAGAATTCTCATGCACACTCTGTACATCCACTGTCTCACTATCCTCGCTCACAACTGCTGGAGCATTCTTCTCCACCAAAGGAGATGGATCTGCTACTACTTCATCCTGCCTGTTATGGGTCTCGTTGGACAGACTATCAAGCCATGATCCCGCTCGAGTCACAACATTAAGCAGGGTCTCCTCAGCTTGCTGAGATTCTAACTGTGGGGCATCCACCACCCCAGCAGCGATCCCAGCAGAGGCTGCATCCTCATCAGGGGATGACTGGGTGTCCGGGGTATCACCGGAGTGCCCCAACCCACTGCCCTGTTCTTTAGGCAGAGGGGCGGCACCCAGAAGGAGCCGCTTCGCCTTGGAGTCATCCATAGGCACAGCATACAAAACTTTCCCATTGAGCATACCCTCTTGGGCTACCGCTACAACCTTACTGAACGACCTACCCTCCAACTCAAACATAACTTCTGCAGTACACAAACTCACTGGACCACCCGTTGCTCCTCTAACTTGAACTTTCTCTGGCAAAATCTGAGCTTCATAGACCAAGCAACCCGAAACTACCGTAACCTCTGCCCCAGTATCGGGGACAATGGAACACTCAACATCATTTACTCTACCCTTAACCACTGGTGTATTTCCCTCAACTGCCACCCAGTTGGTATTAAAAGGTTTACTGCCAGACTTCAAACCTAACTTCTTATACCCTTCACTCTTGACTTGCTCTTTCTGGTTACCTTGGCTCTTATTTGGACATTCAGGGGCCTTATGTCCTGGCTGATGGCATGAATAATAAACCACCCCGGACTTCCCTCTCCCAGCCCTACACTCAAAGGACTTGTGTCCAAGCCTATGACATTTAAAGCACTTCACCTGCTCACCAGCACCATGCCATTGCCCTCTTGCGCCTCCAGAACGGTCATTGTCTGTAGAGTTGAGCGATAAGGCTAGCTTGTTGAGGTCCTTGAACGTGCAGATTTCACGTCCATCCATCACCGATCGTTGCAGAGCAGTGAGACTGGCTCTGTAAATAGCCACTGCAAAAAACAATAAAACATCGGAACGGTCGAGCACTGTCATGTCTACTGAGTCCATAAGACCCTTTAAGTGCACATATTTATCCAGGGGGTTCATAGCTCGCACCTCAGTGTTGAACTCCCCTACAAGCTTACTACCCAGCGAGGTTCTTCCTGAACCCAACGAATCAATCAAGATCTGCTTTAATTCTTCATAGCTACAGGACGAGCGGTCAACTGAGGATACAATTGAAGCTGCTGATTTGATTTGGACGACAGTTTCTGGAACAATATCGTCTTATACTCTCTCCTCGGGACTCCAAGATCAGCAAGGTCTGCTTCCAGCTTACGGATGTACTTTGCTAAATCCATGCCATCTTTGTGTGGCGCTAGTCCAATGACCTGTCTCGTTCTATCAGAATGTGAGGGCGCAGGCGGTGGTGCGGTTCTCCTAAGACTCGTCAAAGAAGTCAGCAATTCTCTCATATCAGCCACCGACAAAACCATACCCTCAGCCTCAGGATCTCTCTCTCTCCTCCCACTATCATCCCTACCATGTTCACTCCTGCTCGTCTTCAACTCATTATCACTTAAACCATCCATATTATCTCTAACCGTCTCCAAACTCATCCTTGAATTACCAGAACTACAAGAGGAATCGGACGAACTGTCACCGACACTCGCGATGCTACCAGTCGTATACACAACACTATCTCCACTACCGCCAACACTACTACTCTCACACACACCTGAGTCCGACGAAGAAGTCACACCAGGAACAGACTGAATCTCAAACCCTCTCTTCTGCTTACAAGCTCTTTCCGGCTGTGATCTCTGACTCATCCAGTAAGATGGTAGACTTCAGAGACTCCGCAACCAACTACAGGAACACAGATTACAAAAATCAGTGAACAACAGTCAAACAACAATAAAATAACAACAGGCAAACACTAACAAGTATGCAATGCAAAGCAAAAGACAAAAGGTCACAGAAAAAATTGAAAGGTCACGAAAAATATGCTACGTATGGTGGGCACTAAAACAAAGACACAAAACTTAGTTCTCGAATGAAGGTCAATCGATGGTATGGGGCTTCTTTAACTTCTCTGTAGGGTGATCCCAGGAGAAGAACACCGCTGCCGCCAATTGTGGTCGCTGGGGAAAGGGGGAAGGAACAATGGTCGTCAACCTAAGTGGCCGTGAAGCATCTGGGTCGCCGACAGGTTCCAGGAAGGTACGCTGCCACCAGAATTCAGAAAGCCTGCCGCTGCTACTCGCAAGTTATCCAGTCCCTTTATAGCGCTAGGGGTCGCCGGAGCTCGTGTAACAATGGCAGCACAAGAGAACAGAATTTTAACTCGGTCTACTTGATGTCTTTATTGAACTAACTGTGCGCATGCGTGGCTTTGGTATTTGTAGGAGGCCACGCATGCACTCACACAAAAAGATAGAAACATCCGGTTCACATACCGGGGGCACAAATCAATCAAACACACGCAGTTTATAAAAATTATACATACAAGGGCATGCATACACCATAACATATTAAATGAATGCTGACTCTCTTTTCAGTTCAGTCCTAGTCTTCTGTCTTCCTTCTTCTCTATGTCTTGCTTTCCTTCTCTCTCTCTCTCTCTCTCTCTCTCTCTCTCTCTAGGAGGCCAGACCCACAAGACCAGCAGCTACTAATGTGTTAGTAATCTCCTTGTCAGCTTCACAAAACTGCTTGTCCGCACGAACAAACCGATCAACACATGATCTCACTATACAAATCCAAACACAAATCTTCATGAAGTATTGGAATTATGAAATAAATTACCCTAACTTGGCATATTAGAAACCCTTCGTGTGGATGTGTGTGTACCCAAGCACAGACATAAACCCACTGACACACATGCACACAACAACCCCCCCCCCCCCCCCCCCCCCCACACACACACACACACACACGACTTCCGACTTGATCTTCCACTGCCAATGATTGGTCACGTGGACCCCCACGATAGGGAGAAGCAAGACAGACACACCCACAGCACATCACTGGCACCAGCATCCCATACTGAGCTCTGCACAGGAGGATGTAAACTCGAGATTATATGGATTTTATACAAATACCTCAAGCAGATCTTCTGGTTAGCCAGTAACCAGCACTGAGCTACAGGATAGACAGCCCCACTCTAGTGCAGATGAAAAGCTAGGAGGGTAACCCTTCGTAGCTGAACAGACTGAAAGTGGGTCCAAGTGGCACCATCAGGCGACGACCTGGGCTTGTACCGCCCTATTCCAGTCTGCTTGGTTGGACCATACTTGGTCTGGAACATCACCTCAAACTTGTTCACCATGGGTGGCCCTACCAGGAATAGTATTGATTCCAGTTGACTTAGCTCTGACGTTCATTGGTATACTCAAGCCCCTCCACCACGACGAGGTGATGGATCATGGAGGAGCACGCACGCATGCACACACACACACACACCTAGTATAGATTCCTTTAGAGTACAATAGTGGTGCAATGCATCACTGAGAAGGTCTGTTCTGTTTGCAGCTGACATTTCTTTGGACATCTTACAAAAACTACCCAGGTAGGACCATAGCCTCTCCATATTTTCTCCGTCTGCAAGTCCCATCCCTTCCTTGTTTCTTGGATTGTAAGACGTTTGACATGCCGACTCGTGAGCATAGCTATGGAAGATGGGCACTGAAACATTGCACACATCAAGGAGATGTTGGTAATTCCCCGGGTGTGCCTGAATAAAACACAATAACCATATAAGACTTTCATTTTAAAACAAAAATGTCACACCTTCCAATGAGCCACTAACTTGCAACCGATGTCATATAGCACATTAACAGTGTTTGGTAAGCGATTCTAATCAATCATTGCTGATAGCAGATAGTCAGCATATGCCAGTCTACAAATTAAGATAATAATAAAAGGAACACAACATACTAGTTATCATACCTTTCACCATGTTTCAGACTTAACATCTGAAGAGGAAAGTCATGGCGACAAATTGTCCCAAACACGGCTGTCTCATCTAGTGCATGATAACGGTTTCTTGACCGCAGAGCATCTCCAGCCTTAAAGTCACTGCACTGAGTCTATTAAAATTAATCTCAATAATTACCTTAAAAAAAAGTTTTATAGTTAGCACCTTTCCTGGCATGCTGTCCACTTTCTGCTTGCTCGCCACATATTGGTCAACATCACCCTGAGGAAGAAAGTACGTACTCTTCAACAAAGGACTATCTTCTGTACGTACACAGCCAGCTTTGCCACGTCGACAAAGCCTAAAGTTAGCATCCAGTGATAAAAATACTGAATCTGTTTCACCGGCCTACACATATAATGTAAATTAATCATTGTGATAAAACAGAACAGCAAGATAGGTTAACCATCATGCTGTATTTTGACTAGCTTACAGCTGTTGAACAGGTCGTTGTATTGTATGTTCCCAGACCCTTTCCTTCCCCGCGTAGCGGTTAGGGTTGGTAAAGGGTCTGGCTACGCGAGACTAAACTTACCTGTACTGCGGAAATGTATTGGTCAACACTTTATAGATATCCTTGTCCTGCAATGGATAACACCATATCCCATTATAATTATTTCACATGTACATATTAAAACATACCTGGGGCTGCTGCTTTCCAACACACCGCAAAAAGTTGGCAACATCATGCAAAGATGTCTGACATTCACGAACCAGGTAGTGAATAGTATTCATGAGTTTCATGGTGAATGCTAGTTTGGGTCTTGTCGGAGTTGCTGGCCATAAACCCAACATAAGAAACCTCTTGGACATTGACAAACACCCACATGATGTAATGTAGATTCCATGATGCTGGCCTATGACAATGAAAACAAATAGCTAATTACAGTGGCAGATACATTACAACATATATTTACCTTTCAAAGAGACGACAGTAATTTTCTCATTGTACGCTGTACCACAATCATGGGTAATAGGAATGGAGACGCCATCTAAAGGAGACAGTACATACTGGCCATCAACCCAACGCTCAGGAATGAAAAATATTGGGAGTATTTATGATGAGCCAAGCAGCCATGATGAGCCAAGCAGCAGCTTTCACAGTAGTACGCCAGAGATGAACAATCTTGACATCGATACTCTGCACTTCTGGAGCAATACATACACAGCTGCTGAGTTGGCATAGCTAGAGATGTAGTGAAGCACTGCAATAAACCAGGACGAACTCTATCCCATGCTTCTCGCTGCTTTCTGTGCCATACAGAGTGAGACCGTTGCTGACCAGGACAAGTAGGCTCAGCAGTGGAACTAGAAGCATCAACATCATCCTCCTGGTGAAAGTCACTTGCATCCTCCACATCCATGTCGTCATTGTCTTGTATTCCAACTGCAAAGCTTGTAGATGGAGATTCCACTACAGAAAATGGAACTCTGCTAGGCCTTGTCCGCTTCTTCCCGGTTCTGCTACCTGTTTTAGCTTTGAGAAAACTCCCCAAGAGCTTGTTCTTCTTCCAACGCCGAGAAGACATCGTTGCAAGCGTTTCAAATTCGTTGATAGAGCTAGAGACCCTTTACCACGCGCGAAGAAGCTAAAATCTCCCTTCGTGAGCACGGGCGTTTCATTGAACTCTCAATAACCGGCACTTAGACACACCCCCAGAAATATTTTCTTAGATTGAAATACCTGGAAACTTCCTTAGCAACCAATGCAAATTGGCATGCTATTAATAGTCATGCCATCATCAATTAACCAAACAGGAACAGGAAATGAATAAACAATCAGTGCATAAAAAAAAAAAAAAAAATCGAGCGGCACGCAGCGCTGGCAATTTTAATCTGGACTTTTTTTGCCTGATTGTGGATGACTGGAAGTGCTCTGAGCAGTTTGAAAACTGACAGAAGAAAGTGCTGCTCATTTTGAACACTTTGAAGCCATTTCCAAATTGATAGTTATTTTTTTTGAAGGAATGCCAAGCTCTGGAAAACCTGCGGTCTAGAGCTCTCTGGCCCTCTTGGTATTGCAAGTAAGTTAAACACTACAGCTACACAAACACAAGAATAGAATTAAGTTAGAGCTACTGCTCTGCCAGCTTAGAGAATATCTGTGGAGGTCTCATTCTTCTTGGTGGAGGTCTTTCTCTTCTTTTTAGGAGGTGGTCTTAGATTTGTGAGGGATGGAGCAGACTCTAAAGTTTGTTCTTGGAAGATGTACTTGAGTCTGTCAAGTTCATTAGGCATACTTTGATATACTCTTTCAAGCTTCATCATGTGTGCATGTATGGATTCTGCCCCCTGTTCGCCCATCAGTCCAACTCCAACTTTCCATCTACGCATCCATGGAATCACGTGGTCCTCAAGGATATGCATTTTGGGGAGAATTGATGCCTTTGGAAAATTCTCACGATAGAACTTGAGAAAGGTACGGATGTTTGTTTCTGCCGATATATTAATATAAATCAATTTTAATATTACATGCATTGTATATTTAAATTTACCCAGCGCATCTATATCTTTTTCTTTCATACAAACTGAAGAATTGTACCCTCTGTGGCATTCTCCAAAATGCTCAAAAGCTAGGGCAAACTTGCTCGCAGTCTTGTCGGATCGAGCTGTAATGGACGGATAATCCTTGCCGATGTTCCTGACCCCATCACACAAGACACTGATGCTAGCGGACTACAATTTTATCACGGTTAATTGACAAGTAAGTTGTGCTACATTAAAAACCAATGAAATTTTACCTTAAGAAGCTTGTGTACATGATTCCCGACAAAGGTACCACCTTGGTAGGCTTGACACTTGACATCAAGCTTCTGGAGACTTCTGTCCAGGCTAGAGTAAAAGGACCCTCTGGTATGCTCGAACAATTTCTTCAATCCTCTTTCAAGGTCAGCTATTTCATTTTTCTATGAAGTCACATTTTAGTAAAGGATATTGGTATTTAATATTATTTTAAAACTGTACCACATCTTTGATCCTCATCTGTGTAGTGGCTAGTTCTACTTTCAAGCTGCCAAAGAAGATGTCACTACTGAGGTCCTCAACAGCTACTGCTGTGTATGTGATCAAGTCAGTAATGACTTGTGCATACTTGAGGTCCGCTTCCAACGCAACCTTCAGTTGGGACAGCTTGGTAAGACTGGCAGTACTCCCATCACGAAAACTGCTCGCTGAAGTTGCACTTTCTGTTGCCAGGGTGAAGTCCAGCTCTTTGCAATGGTCTTCTAGCAGGGTCCACAAACGATTATAAATCCCCAGCGAAAGGTGAAGTCCTGGGATGCAAACCTGTTAAAATATGGTAAGCTAAATTTTATCCCCTCATACATTACATTAATACTTACGTTATCAAGTGGGATAGCAAATATAAACTCGCCAATGACATTATTGTACAGTTTGGCCACTTTAATGTCTCCATTACCCTGGGACCTAAATCGAGTGTGATCCTCCTTCAGAGATGCCAATGATCTGGGTGGAAAAGATCCCCTCTGAGCCAAAGGTTTGGACAAATTGGAACTGGTGATAAGGCACCACAAGCAGTTGTGATGACCTGTTTTCAAATATGTGCTTTGTATGATAAATTCATTTTATATGATAGGTAAAATCACATACCACTCGCCCCGCTGAGACCGTACATGCGACAGAGAAATTCATAGTCGCCGGCGAGGAACAGGCGAATAGTATAACTCCTGGTAAGTAGATATCATTAATATTAGTCAGATAATTTGTTGACACCTTACTTGATTTGCATCCCTTGTGCCTCTATGATGTGTTCTTGAAACATATCAAGTGCTGTGTGGAGATTTAAGGCAGAGTCACCAGCTTTGAAAACTGACAGCAGGGAGGTTTCTTTCACTGAGTTGGGGTGGGGACTGTTCACCAACTGCATCGTCAATTTAAAACTACCATGCCCTTTATCACCTCCCAGTTTGCACCAGAGCTCACTCGAAGGGATGACTCCATTATGCCAAGTTAGACCACAACTAGAGCAAAGGTAAAAATGAATTAAAATAGGTATAGGTTTAATTTAAAAATTATTAATACCTTTCGTGTTTTGCAAATAAATCTGCAATAGCACTAATTAAGTTGGGTCTATAAACGAATGAAACTTCCCTCACTTCATCTCGTGTTTTGTCTATAGAAACTGTAAAAGGAGCACGCTCAGCTCTTATGTTTTCTCCTACTACTTCCTTTGCCAGTTTGTGCTGCTGACGCTCACTGGCCATAGAAATGTTCAGAGACTTCAGCCATCTATGATATATAATACAAATGTTGTAGTTTTTACACAAGATATTTTGTCACTAAGTTGTTATCACCTTCGTAGAACCCTGAGCTTGGTCCATGGGATGGCAAGATCTGCTTTGATCGCCAAAGCATGGTCCACTGGGACGGCAAGGGGTAGTTGCACCTGTCGAAGAAGTTCTTCCCTGTGTTCTCGTGACTGGCAGTTGAATTCAGCCGCAAATTGAGAAGTGCTATCATTGCCACTTGCAATTTCTCGTACAGTGTCAAGAACCTCCACTCTTCTCTTCACTGTCCTTGCACTCGCCTCAGAACTGGAAACTCTGCTACCAGGAACTTGCATCAATGTGAGGGGCTATATAAGTATAGATCAATAAGTAATACATTATGGGTAAATTATGTAATGATAATCTACCTGACCACTTGTTGGAACTTTTATTACTCCAGAGGAGCTTCCTTCTCCATGCTGCATGAGCCGCCTGACCAGATGCTGTGCAGCTTTCAACTCAACTGGAGTTGCTGGAGAAGAGGTAGGCTTGGAAAGTACATCTTTCAGAGTTACTTTAGAAGGCGAGTTGGTGTTGACATAGTGAGTCTTACAGTTACAATTAAGATGGTTGCTGTAATCTTGGAATTGCACCATTTAGCCACACCTTCTGATGCACAACACAATGGACTCATCAAGAATGGAGATTAACAGAGGTGAGGGAGAGGAAATGGTTTTGCTACTTAAAGTGTGGCCATAGCAACAAGGACACTGCAATGAGTATGCATACTGTATGCTTTTGCAGCAACAGTCGCAACAGATGGTTTGTCCACAGGAGAGCTGAACTGGATTCCTGACTACTTCACAGCAAATACAACAAGATATCTTGTCTGTCAAAGAGGTGTGCATAAACTGGGGGTTGGGGTCCTCAATAGGAGGTGGCAGTTTAGCTATAGATTTTGCATGCTCAATGACTGCTCTGGGAGTCTCTCCTTTTGGCCTGCCTCTCCCTTTGGTTGCTTTGCTGTTTTTTCCACCTCCTCTTGAAATATGTTGGAAGTGTAAGCATATCTAAAAAAGAAATTTTAATTTATTATTGGCATTGCAATAACTTGTAGCATGGGAAAAATTATAGTGGTCTGCCTCCTCACCCCTTGTGAATCGATTTTTCTATTGATATGTGGGTAGTATCCCATTTCATTGGGAGTAAGTTGGTTGGTGTGTGTTGCAATTGTGTAGGGTGTGTGTGTGTGTGTGTGTGTGTGTATGATGTGTGTATTGGATAGGGTTTTGGTGAGAGTGTGTGAGGAAATAGTTATCATTCATCAGTGCTTTGGAGTAGTATTCACATCTGGGTGTCTGTAAATGGGATGTAAGCTATATGAGATGCATGCTAGGGGTAAACCAGAAAAATTACTCTTGAATTTTTCAATATTTTAATTTAATAATTTATATTTCTCTCACTTTGCAGTCATCTTGGTGTGGTAACCACTCCATGGGAGTAGTTTGATGTACAGGAAATCCATCATCAATGGCCTTCTTCACACTCTCCAATTTGACGTAACAAAGATTGCAGAACTTCATGGGAAATGTACTATCCTCTTCTGCTACTTGTATAGAGATTCCGGCAAATTTCTCCAAACTGAGGGAATACTCTGAGCATGAATACACGGCTTGAGCTCTCCCTTTAGCTTTATTCAGCCGCCCTCCACACACCCTACAAAATTTCTGAAGCTGCTCCTGATGATATTTCACACTGATGGGTGTGAACATGTGTCAATTTGTTGTTGTTGTTGTGTGCAAAAAAAAATAGCTATCAATTTCTTTGTTGTGATTTTTAATAAATCTATTGTTAAATGAATGACTGACCTCATTTTCAAGCTCTAGAGCACTTCCACTGGTCCATTATCAGCTCAAACTTTAGGTCCATCATACTGGACTACCAGCCATGTGGTTAACCACTGTGGGTTAAGTGACCGTTCTCAGGTTTCTAGAAGGGCTAAGCCCCACACACGGGCGTTTCACTGTGGACATTTAGCGATTAATTGTTACCCAGGGTGGGATTTCCGGTTGGCTTATGAATAAATTCATAAGCTCAGGTAAAATCCAAGCTATAAACCACAATTTTCAAAGGGTCATAACTACATATATTCCCCTCTGTTTTTTTTTAAAATCAATGACCTTAGAGGTCACATTCCCAATCTATGCACTGGGCCAGGCACACAGGAGGCATTGAATAGACGTGTTTCCCACCATTAGCAGTGTATTGTACTTCCGCGTTGTGGGGTATTATTTTGTACGCATCGAGTGACAGAGAGCATGCATGGGTGGGGAGGCCTTACCCTAGGGGCGGAGCTCTTGTCCGCCGCGCGTCTTTAGGGCCTCACTTCCGGGGGAGGAATTGTCGTTGGAGCTGTGGTCCTGTGACACCGGACTCCGCCTATATAAAGGTATACGCCCACTTTGTAAATACCCGACAAAAAAAATGGAGAATCTTCAAACAACAATTATACATCAAGATTACGAAGCAGTCTCTGTTATCCTCAAAAATAGCCCCCCCAATGATATTGTACAAGTCCTAAGGCATGGATGCGAGACTGGAGACGTCACATTAGTGAGAATTGCACTACAAAACTTGTCAGGTAATTTGCTGAGTTTTATTAAAGGAGATTATTTGCTCCATACTGCCTGCAGTAAAGGGCACACAGACGTTGTTATCTTATTGTTAGAATCTGGGGTACCAGTGGATCTGTTGAATGACGAAGGATATTCAGCTTTAATGTTAGCATGTCTTCACGGCCATGCTAAAGAGGCAAAAGTACTGCTACAATGGGGGGCTGTGGTAGTGCTGGAGTACGGTGCTCAAGTTGATTTACAGAAAAATAATGGATGGTCAGCCTTAATGCAGGCTACCCAGAATGGTCATGCTGAAGTAGTTAAAATACTACTAGAAAATGGTGCCCAGGTAAATCTGCAAAATAAAGATGATACATCAGCCTTAATGATAGCTAGCCAGAATGGTCATGCTGAAGTAGTTAAAATACTACTAGAAAATGGTGCCCAGGTGAATCTGCAAAATAAAAATGATAGGTCAGCCTTAATGATTGCTAGCGAAAAAGGTCATGCTGAAGTAGTTAAAATACTACTAGAAAATGGTGCCCAGGTGAATTTGCAAATGAAAGATGGGTGGTCGGCCATTATGATAGCTAGCCAGAATGGTCATGCTGAAGTAGTTAAAATACTACTAGAAAATGGTGCCCAGGTGAATCTGCAAAATAAAGATGGGTGGTCGGCCATAACGATAGCTAGCCAGAATGGTCATGCTGAAGTAGTTAAAATACTACTAGAAAATGGTGCCCAGGTAAATCTGCAAAATAAAGATGATACATCAGCCTTAATGATAGCTAGCCAGAATGGTCATGCTGAAGTAGTTAAAATACTACTAGAAAATGGTGCCCAGGTGAATCTGCAAAATAAAGATGATAGGTCAGCCTTAATGATTGCTAGCAAAAAAGGTCATGCTGAAGTAGTTAAAATACTACTAGAAAATGGTGCCCAGGTGAATTTGCAAATGAAAGATGGGTGGTCGGCCATTATGATAGCTAGCCAGAATGGTCATGCTGAAGTAGTTAAAATACTGCTAGAAAATGGTGCCCAGGTGAATCTGCAAAATAAAGATGGGTGGTCGGCCATAACGATAGCTAGCCAGAATGGTCATGCTGAAGTAGTTAAAATACTACTAGAAAATGGTGTCCAGGTGCATCTGCAAAATAATGATGGGTGGCCAGCCTTAATAGTAGCTAGCGAAAGTGGTCATGCTGAAGTAGTTAACATACTACTAGAAAATGGTGCCCAGGTGAATCTGCAAATAAAAGATGGGTGGTCAGCCATTATGATAGCTAGCCAGAATGGTCATGCTGAAGTAGTTAAAATACTACTAGAAAATGGTGCCCAGGTGAATCTGCATAATAAAGATGGGTGGTCGGCCATAACGATAGCTAGCCTGAATGGTCATGCTGAAGTAGTTAAAATACTACTAGAAAATAGTGCCCAGGTGAATCTGCAAAATAAAGATGATACGTCAGCCTTAATGGTGGCTAGCAAAAATGGTCATGCCGAAGTAGTAAAAATACTACTAGAAAATGGTGCCCAGGTGAATCTGCAAATAAAAGATGGGTGGTCGGCCATTATGGTAGCTAGCCAGAATGGTCATGATGAAGTAGTTAAAATACTACTAGAAAATGGTGCCCAGGTGAATCTGCAAAATAAAGATAGGTGGTCGGCCATGACGATAGCTAGCCAGAATGGTCATGCTGAAGTAGTTAAAATACTACTAGAAAATGGTGCCCAGGTGAATCTGCAAAATAAAGATGATACGTCAGCCTTAGTGAGGGCTAGCAAAAATGGTCATGCTGAAGTAGTAAAAATACTACTAGAAAATGGTGCCCAGGTGAATCTACAAATAAAAGATGGGTGGTCAGCCATTATGATAGCTAGCCAGAATGGTCATGCTGAAGTAGTTAAAATACTACTAGAAAATGGTGCCCAGGTGAATCTGCAAAATAAAGATGATACGTCAGCCTTAATGGTGGCTAGCAAAAATGGTCATGCCGAAGTAGTAAAAATACTACTAGAAAATGGTGCCCAGGTGAATCTGCAAAATAAAGATGATACGTCAGCCTTAATGGTGGCTAGCCAGAATGGTCATGATGAAGTAGTTAACATACTACTAGAAAATGGTGCCCAGGTGAATCTGCAAATAAAAGATGGGTGGTCGGCCATTATGATAGCTAGCCAGAATGGTCATGCTGAAGTAGTTAAAATACTACTAGAAAATGGTGCCCAGGTGAATCTGCATAGTAAAGATGGGTGGTCGGCCATAACGATAGCTAGCCTGAATGGTCATGCTGAAGTAGTTAAAATACTACTAGAAAATGGTGCCCAGGTGAATCTGCAAAATAAAGATGATACGTCAGCCTTAATGGTGGCTAGCAAAAATGGTCATGCCGAAGTAGTAAAAATACTACTAGAAAATGGTGCCCAGGTGAATCTGCAAATAAAAGATGGGTGGTCGGCCATTATGATAGCTAGCCAGAATGGTCATGATGAAGTAGTTAAAATACTACTAGAAAATGGTGCCCAGGTGAATCTGCAAGAGAAAGATGGAGAATCAGCCTTAATCATAGCTTTCCGGAATGGTCATACTGAAGTTGTTAAAGTTCTACTTGAATATGGTGCCGACATGAATCTGCAAAACAAAGATGTGATGTCAGCCCTGATGATACGCAATCAGCAAGGCTATGTAAAGCTTACTAAAATAATGCAGGAATATTCGAGTACATCACAACAACCTGTTATTGTAAGTTTACAAACATACTAATTTTACTAAACAATCCATTTACTGCAAATACAATGAGACAAAGTTTGTGACAATATAAGTATTATAATTGTTAGCACACTTACATTATAAATACCTTGCTGACAGACATATTATAGATACTAATTGACAGATAAAGCACAAAATAAAGCCATAAAACTTAAAATGCTTTTTTGTTTTTGTTCTTCCAGAAAAAATATGACAACACATCTCAAGCAGAACCTGGAGGTGAGCACTCTGACATGTACATGTAAATTATGATAGAATGCATGTTTGTGTTACAAATGTATTCTTTATATTTAGTATTATAGTTATATATATAGTATGGTCTGCTTAGCACAAATGGAGAGTGAGTCCCTAGTTAGGTTACAGTATTGTTATAGTATGATTAATTTTAACTTCTAATACTCCAGCTACTAATAAGCAGTCGATTACATCTGGTAAAGGGTTTCAATTAGTCAGAGTCATTATTACAGTGTTCACAGAGGCATGAACAGTATTCATGAGTTAGTAGACATTAATATTCATTACATTGAGATCACACTTACTTCCTGTTGTATTTTTACTTAGACTTGTTACTGTTGAGTATTATTATTTTTGTTATTGTCAGAATTGTTGAGTAACATAATAGTGTATCTAACTTGGAAGCTATATTGATACTTGCACAAGAATTGCATTACAATAAGGCAATACATTCCCATAACCAATACTGTGAGTTATCATGCTGAGTTATTGCATCTCCCAGGTTATACAGGTGTTTGTTGCACAAGAAACTAACTATGATATTCACACATGAGCAGTATGTAATAAATGTATTTTTATTGGATAATACAGAATATAGTGATGTGCTTGAGCTCAAAGGGCGAGCGAGCTTCTGTCAGTCCATTTCTAAAAGTATAAGTATGTAGCAGTTGTGACCATTGTATACTTTAGCTAACAAATACGGAACCATTTCATACCTCAATTCCCTGAGTACTGTTATTTTCTGTGGTCTCTGACTATCTGAATTACCAGTTACTTTTGATAACAAACACTCGTAGCTACTAAAAAGGCTGAGTTTTTTTTTTATTACTTCTGGTAAAGGATTCAATACCATAGAATCATTCGCCTTAAAACAACAAGTTCTAAAGAATTACTGCACAGTGTTGAATCTAACAGTAAGTTTTTAAGACATAAGTCAGAAACAAGCTGATGCGAAGGGGTAAACAATAAATTTCCTTGAATGATACGGGATCACTAAACTGAAAGACTCAATTTAGTGGAGGTATGGGAAGGGTAGACCACAAAGCAAATACAAAAACGTGAGGGTCAAAGTACAAAATAACACACGTACATCCACACACATAATTATATATACACAAACAAATATCCCCAATTTTTAATTGTGTTACCCATGAGAGTGTCTCAATAGATATATATAGTAACACTAAGCCAACAGATTGTAACGTTCTCATGTGTCAAATGAATAATATATATAATATTTCTATGTATATATATTATATGTATATATATTTATTTATTTATTCCAAGCTAGATATCTTCACAATGATATCTTTAGGTACGTGACCCGTGAGATATCTCAAGATATCTTATGGTGTTATCTCATGGCTGTATTGTGCAAGCTCATTACCAGAGTAGTTATATCAACCGGGCCTGGCGTACAAGTTTTCTGGGTTTTTACAGCTACGTTTACTCTAGTGGAGCCTACCCAGCCTGGTTAGAGCAGCTGTTATAATATCAGCTGGGGTTGTGGGCAGCCCCTAGTGAGTTTTCGCTAACTTTACACTATGAGTTACCAAAAAACTACTTCAGTGAAGATATCTAGTGTGGAATAAACCACTTATTACACTCGTCAGAGTGATATGGCTAGATATTTCACATTAGGCTTTATTTTCACTCTCATAGATATCTTCACAATGATATTTTTAGGTACATGACCCATGAAATAACTCACGATATTTCATGTTGTTATTTTACGCTGTACTGCAGCAAGCTCATTACCTTTGTAGTTATGGCAACAGACCAAACTTGTGAATTTTCTTGCTATTTCTGCTACCTTCCTCCCGGTGTAGCCTGGTGTAGCCTACTCAACCCTGGTTAGAGCAGCTGCTAAAATATTTGGTGGGGGGGTGGGGTAGCCCCTACAACCTACTTACCCTGTGAGTTAACCTTCCTCTAGTACTAACTACAGTAGTGAAGATATCTAGTGTGGACTAAACCACTTATTTCACTCTTCAGAGTGATATGGCAAGATATTTCACACTCAGGCTTCATTTTCATTCACCTCTGGCTTGTGAAAATTAGCCTGCGTGTGAAATATTTCGCATATCACACTCTGACTCATGTAATAAGTACTATATATATATATTCATTTATTAAGGTATCTTGGTATAAGTATAATATATTGATTAGGCAAAATAACTTTAATTAACTACAGTGCTTCCTCGATTATCCGGACAGCTTGGTACCAGCCAAAAACTCAAGTGTCCGGATAAGTGAAAATGTCCGGATACGTGAATAATTATATTCATGACCATGAATTTCGCTATTTATTAATCAATTAGACATATTCTATTATTATACATGTATTATATATTAATTTTCAGTTTGATTAGCAAAAGAAAGAAGTGTTCGTTGCTTCAAGTTGCTTGTCTAAACCAAATATATAATGCTTCATATAGCTCTTTGTGTTCTCCAAACTTCATAGCTTCAATGTTGGCTGTTTTCATTTCCATTTACACAGTTTTCTTCTTGAACTGTTCCAGTTTAATTCTATTTTTCTTAATGTCACCAACAGTAGATTTACCAATTCCATACTGCCTGGTAATAGTGCTGTATGAAGTTCCACTGTCAATCAGCTTTAGAACTTCAAGCTTGTTTTCCCTCAGCACCTTCCTCCTCCTTTTTGCTGCAGGAAGTGAAGATAACTCTTCTGCCATACTGCTGCCTACCTATACTGTAGCTAGATTTGAAATTAGCGCGACGACCTTTACCAAATTCGCGCTTATGCGCGATACGACCATTACCAGAAAAACGGGCACTTCTGGTGTCCGGATACGCGAGGGTACGGATAATTGAAGTCCGGATAATCGAGGAAGCACTGTAGTAGTATATTATTTCATTATCACCTAAATCAAAGTCTCTCCTAACCCATTTCAGTTTTTGAGCACCTTCAGGTTATCTATTATCCTGTCTTATATAATTGACAATTGAAAAGTGATTGAAATAATTGATGCACCCTTGAAATAAGAATATCTATCCATCCAATAGGATTAAAGTAGGGTAGAAAGCAGGAATATATGATAATGCGCCCCAACAAATCCATTCCACATAGGCTTTCCGCGCATTGTAGATGGGCTACTGTGAGAATCTTATACAGTAGTAATAGTTAATTATTTCAGTTCAATGAACAAGTATAGGAAAATAATGTTTACATTTACAGTGTGTACTACTATAGACACAAAGACTCACTCTGACAGTTACATGATAATACACCACTAAACGAGGCTCTTTTCTAATGAATTAGTAAGCTTACATGCTAATAAATTTTTATCGTGTAAATCACGTAATTCTAGCTTATCTTTAACAACTTCTTTTGGTTAATACTCTTAAAGATGCCAAAATGCCAGTGCAAAATGCAAATTATTCATATTAAATAAATACCATTATCAATAGAAGAAGAAGAAGAAGAAGCCCAGTCTGCAGCACTCTTTCTTCAGTATTGATGAAGCTTTCACTGGCACAAGCTCATTGCATATCACGAAAACGTTATTTTTTTTTTTAATGAAACAAGAGAATTAATGTGATAATTGGCCTCAATCGAAACTATATTACCTTCAGAATGTCTAAACATAAGCTGAGCAGTACCTAAAATTCTACCTCCATTTTCTTTAATTCATTATCACCCTCTTTAATGGAGTAGTTAAGTAATTCATCCAAATCAGTAGTACAGAATGTGCAGTACAGAATGTGTACAGAATGTGCAGAAATTTATGTAATGATGAAGCAAAAAAGATGTTTTGATTTTCTTTCTTCTAATGTTTCTCCAGCAAGCTGCTTTTTACACTTCCTTTGTGCCTACTCCAGTCTGACTAATTTCAAATGGACTTACGTCACTTAAGTAGCTCATTGACAAGCACATATATGTGATGTATTTATTTGGCAAAATTACATGCAGAGTTGAAGCACCTCAACAACTTCTAGAAAATGACAATAGACATCACAGCCACACCCCTTGGAAGAGTGTAATAGACATTTTAAATCGTCACCACAATTTTTTGCCATATACTAAAGCTCTTAGATAAATTCATGGTTAGAGTTAAGCCACCAGAAAACAAACGACAAGAAACTATGTTGTTAACATAAAAGTACAATTGGAATATAGAGTTTCACGCGAATTGTTTTTGTGCAGAATTTTGTATTGATCGCAAAACAAAATATATTTATGTGAACCATTTATTTATTTATTATGCATCCTATGTGACTATAAAAATTCTCTGAAATTCTCTACAAAAGCAATTTATTACTTAATATACTGCTTTTTGTTCACAGATGAAGAGAAGGAAATGCCGACTATAGTTGAAGTTGAATATCCACAACTACCCATTGTAGCAGAAAAAGGTAAATATTATTATCATGGTATAGTATATATAAAGTATTACAGAAATGAAAAAAACAATTAGATCAAGAGATTAAAAACTCAAAGGCTGTCTTAGTCACTGCGTCCACTTCCGAATATATACAAAAATTTGTGTGGCATACTAGTTTTATATAATATAGCAAAATTAATAACTACTGGACAGATTTTCAATCTCTGCAAAGTTTGATTATTGCTAAGGTATCAAATATATCAAGTAGTTGCAGTCTACAAATATCTTAGAGTCCAAAGTTCGACACATTTTCTATTCAGTGTACCATCAAACCTCTGCTTCACACTTTTGACTTTGTTGTTGTTGTTGTTGTTTTTCTATATTTTTAGTTTTGTGCTTACCTGCACTCACTAGACTAACGTATGTGGATTAAAAACACTCTGATTCCTTGTGAATAGAATAAAACAATCTTTAGTATAATTATTAATTTGTTGTCGGATGTGGTACATACTATATACTTGTCTAAATAGGAGAATTTTTTCACAAACTTTGAGACTTTATAAATGTGCCATTAACAGTGTTTGTCAAACGTTTGTAATTGACTCCACTGCATTTGTATTATAAATATTAGCAAGTACCCCGCCACACAGTGGCATTTGACGTACTGCAAAGTAAGAATTCAGTAACATAAGTTTTTTATCTAGTTTTATCATCTTCTAGTATTTGTTAAGGTCACATAAGTATCCCATTTCTGCTCTCTTTTTTACTGAACTATCTCAGCTTTTCTTATCCCCCACCTCCTTTATTTTAGCTCTTTCTTCTTGAATCATGAAGCCCCTTGTCCTTCCTTTGTCTACCTCTCTTCCTTCTGAATCTCTCTGTCCTTCTATGAGTGTATTCATGAATAAGTCATGAGATTAAACTGTTTGGTAAAGCATCGTAATTACACTGATTGGGTAAAGTGTTGTTACATTTAATAGAAAATGATTAATTGGACCTGAAAAGTGGGTGGAATAGATGAGGGAGAGCAGGAAGGCGAAAGTACGAAAGAGAAGGCAAAAGGAGATTAATTGTATAACTAAATAACAGGTGGAATTGGCGAGGCAGGGTGGTATAATAAAAAGAAGGCAATAATATGAAAGAGAAGGCAAGAAGAAAATGATTGATTGAAACTAAAAAGAGGGTGGAATCGAATTGTTGAGTGAATGTACGTAAATTTAAGAAAAGCAGGCAAAAGTATGAAAAAGAAGGCAAAAGTTTCGTATAGCCTAAGTCTACAACCATCACCATCGTTGGTCATTGTTACTGACACAAGCATATTATAATATAGATTTTCACTTTCTCATTACTATTCAAATATATATGTAACACTTACACAACTAGCTTTGTAACACAAGTGGAAAGAAACAAACTCCATGTTACAATTACTAAAGGAATTTCCCACATCTTTTACATTACAGCATTCAACCTTATATAAATGCATTCATCCCTTGTGAATATATTTCACTCTTTATGAATACTGAATACCATATATTGTCCAGCAATCCATGCATTCATCCATTTCCTTGATACAACACACCAGACTTAATTTAGCACATTTCTGTATACACATTAGACTGGTAAAGGAGAAAGAAGCCTAAATAGCATCAACTTGAGGAGAGAAATCGGCTTTTTGTTTACAAGGATTGTTTGAGCCAAATCATGTAATTAATTCCGAGCATGTCTAGAGTGGCTAAGTTGTTCTCTTTCATTCCCATTGACTTTGTAATGAGTTTTGAAATAATACTTTTCCTCCATTTGTGGAGCATACTGAAGGAATACTTTTACCTGTTTTGACATGAGATTTCCAATGGTGCAAACCCCAGATGTGTAGCTATTCTGTTTGGAAGTTTTTCAAGTTTTTAGCACAGCTAACTTAACTACAGTTTAGAACATGCATACTATCTAACTATGAAATAGTAGGAATACTACATAGAGTATCCCTGCCCTAAATGGGATGACCGCTATATGAGGAATTTAAAGTCTCTATGCCAATACAAAACTACTCCAGTTATGCTCTAACATGTAATTTGCTGTACGTAGTTTCAGCAACTGCTTTGTCGAGTTTAGAATTACTGGGCAAATTAAACCATTGTATTCAATGAGTACCTGGTTATTTAGTAGCTATTCCTATTGGAATAAGAAAGTTATTTTTCAGTTATAAATCAAGCTATTGTTATTATTTTGAAGGTTATTTTATGTAATACAAAATGTTTTATGTGTATATTTCATTTTTTAGAAGTATCTCATTCTACTTTGCATTCTATATGGGTATAAATTTTACTCATCTAGCTAGCTGCAATTAGCTATGGATTAGTGTGGACAACTTTAGTCTTATAGGCATGGCATTTAGCATTGGCCTCCTTGAGTCTCTGGGATTCTTCAGGAGTTTCAAGGACCTTTTTTTTGACACGATGTTTACAATCAGCCACTCTACGCTCCTGGGACTGATACACACTTTCTAAAGCTTTTTTAAGTGCTTGACACTCAAATAGATGTCCAAAAAAGTTGTAAATTGTCCATCCCATTCCACAGTCCCATGGGACAGTGGGACATTCCATGAGATGTCCACCTGTCCCTCTACAGATACATGTGTGTCCCACTGACTATCCCACGATCCCATAGGACAGTGGGATTGTCCATTGCATCCCATGGTCCCATGGGACAGTGGGACATTCCATGGGATGTACATGTCCCTCTTACAGATACTCCCACTATTCATTCTAATCCACGATCCCATGAAAGTATCGTCACAATGAACACTTAGAGTACACTCAGCCATGGTTCTTACGACTTTCTGAGGACTTCATGGCATTCTCTGGCTTTAGTATTAACCTTGGCTTAATAGAAAAACTATAACCACAGGAACATTTGGACTTACTGACATGCACGTTACATAACATTTAGGGCACACTTTTTGGAGAGCAAGCATACTTATGGTACAGTTGATGAAAAAAGCGCACCTCCAGCAGCAGAGACGTCTCAACACCAGACAAAAATTAGCACTGGAACTATAGAACACAAGAACCAATCTGAACCGAGCACAGTAAAATTTGTACACTCACGTGATTCTATATGCAGGCAAACGAATGAATGGGCGTGGCTGCATAGCATTACTTGCTGTAGTGTTTGCCTATTTTCTCGTTTTCTCAAAATCTAAGCCAAAATAAAAAAAAAGTGACAAATTAAGGGACTGAAATCGTCATCTAGTCTGAGTTTCTCTTATCTCAAGTCACAAAAGTCTGCCATATTCGAGATCTGCTATTGACAGAGTGACAGACAGACAGACAGACAGAATAACAAACAGGCTACAGTAACCCTCATGTGCAAGCGCGTTGAGGGTTAATAATTGTGACAGAGTACTTGGGAAAAGGGACCAATTACGTAAAATCAAAAATGTACAGTTACAGGGTTTTTTTTAGGGGGGGGCAGGGGGGGGCATTCGCCCCCCCTAGAGGATTTTGTGCCCCCCCTTGAGCATTTGAAATGAAATTTCATTATTCTAAATAGACCTGTGTGACTATGTACTGCATTTTTTTAAATTATTATATCCATTCGTCTAATTATTAGGCAACAAACAATTTTATTTAAGCAAAATATAAGTGTATTTATACAGCAATACGTTTATACAGCAATACATTTATACAGCAATACGTCTAGTCTTTCTGTTCCAAATATCGATTACACTTTCTACAATGTCATCTGGAAGTTCTTCAGGCATTTCTATTGCTATTCTCATCAGGTGAGCTAGATTTTGTTCTCCAAGACGACTCCTTAGCCTTGTTTTGATCATCTTCATTTGGGAGAAGCTTCGTTCCACAGATGCTGTCCCAACAGGAATCGAAAGGCACACCTTGGCAAGGTCACTGAGATGGGGAAACATCTGTACAAGCATGCTGTTGGTAGCTAATTCCATCAGCAATTTCGTATTGTCTTCCTTAGGCCGAGTAGTGATGTATCTCCTGAATGTCACCCACTCTGTGCGAATGTCAGAGGAAACTAAAGCTGGCACGGTAAATTCCTCTCCCTCTACTGACTTGGCTGCAAGTTCCTTGCCGTAGTGGTCCTCAAGAACACCAAGGAATTCATCCCCATCTGACGACAGATCAGGAGAGTCTTTTTGTGGTAGCTTTGAAGAGTCAAAGATACTAAATGATGCTACAATATCTTGGGAAGAAAATCTCCTCGAAATATTTTCTTTCAAGTCAGTGACGAAGGGTTTAGCCACTTTATCTTGAAAGGAAGTGATAGATTCAGAGTCAATTATTGCGATAGCTTGAAGCTCATCTTGGGCATCTAGTAGCTCCAGCACCCAATTTGCAGCAGGTAACAAAGATTCATGAAGAGTTTGCAGAGTAGAATCAACCAAACCAGAAATAGCGGTCAAGTCGAGCTTTTCTGCTTGAAGACATCTGCTTAGTTTAGCAACTTGGGGCAGCACGAAGTCAAGGAGGTAGATTGCCATCACAGTAGACTTCTTTGATAGAGCTTTGTTGAGCCCCAGTGCTTCTGGCTCATGTGTTTGCTCATAGAAGGTCTCAAGAGCAATCACAATGGAAGCATAGCTCTTTTTCACTGCCTTGACACATTGTTCATGAGCTAACCAACGGGTGTCGGACGGTTTGGTGACCTTCAGTTCAGGTAGGTCAAGCACACGCTGTACACTCTTCAGGTGTTCTGCTCTTTTGGGAGAGTAGTGAAAAAATTTCCATAGAGTGAGCAATGTCTTGTATACATGCTCAATTCCAGGAGTGTGGTTTGCAGCTTGAACACAAGCAAGTTGGAGTAAGTGGCAATGGCAGTGAACATAGAGAGCTCGAGGAGAATTCTTCTTGAGTCTCGCCTGGACTCCAGTTCTGACTCCAGAAAACGTTGCTGCTCCATCAAACCCCATTCCGACAAGCTTAGTAGGCTGAATACCCTTCTGCTTGAACCAGTCAGTCAAAGTGGTATAGATAGATGCAGCATCAGTTTTTTTCAATGGAATGGTGTCAAAAAATGTTCAACGGGTTCTCCATTTTCCTCCCAACGAAAACAAAGAGAAAGCTCTTCGATTGTTGATATATCTGTGGATTCGTCAGCCATCACACTATAGAAAGGAGCCTTGCGAAGGCGTTTGAGCTGAGATTCTTCTACCCACAATCCCAGTGCCTCCAGAAAATCGGAAACAGAATCTGTAGAGGTGTAGGTAGCATTTCTTGCAGATTTTTCAGTAAATTGTTTTAAATCATCACCACAAGACACAATCAAATTAACCAGAGCAGCAAAATTGGTGGTGTGAGGAATGTGATTTCGTGCAAGGAAGTGAGTACATCGCAAAAGTGCCTTAATTCCCTTCCTGTTTCTGATCCTCTGCTCTTCTGTGACACTCCGCAGTTGCTCTAAAATGGATACTTCCTTCTTAGTAGCCAGCAATTCAGCTTCGGAACGGCGAATGTGAGTATCACTCTTTGCATGGGCACGCATCTTCTCAACCGCTTTTTTCAAATGGCTTTGTAATCCATGCTCCACCTGTCTTTTGAGAAGGATGATGATCGTACTTTCGACAAGTTTTGCAGAATGCTCCGCGGTAATTTTCATCATATTCTAACCAAAGAAACTGCTTTTCCCACTTTTTGTTGTACTTCCGCTGGCCTGATTTTGTTCTATACTTCGACTTAGCTCTATAGTTAGCCGTGCTGGAAAGACTTCTTTTAGTTGGAGGTGGCTCTAGGCTTTGGCTATCAGAAGACAATGGCTCCTCATCTTCACTGCTACTACTAGAAGATGCTGGTGTAGAAGACTGCTTTGAAGTGCTTGCACTAAAGTAATGCCGAATATCCATCTTCTCAAGACTTCTTGAACTAACTAACTAAGCTACTCAAGCACAGACTTATATAGGCTGACAGGGTTGTGCCAGCATTTGCAAGCACAACTGTTGTGGTTGTGCTTGCAAGTGCTGGCCTGGCAACTGTCTCCAGTTTGTGTACAGCTATTGCAGGTGCAAACAATCATAAAAAGGTGTCAATATGACATGTCAATTACATTACTTTTCACCCTTTTTTTGCAAGGTCACTGCTATTCAAGCTGGATCATGCAGGCACACACACACTTAAGCAGGCACACACACACTTAAGCAGGCACACACACACTTAAGCAGGCACACACACACTTAAGCAGGCACACACACACTTAAGCAGGCACACACACACTTAAGCAGGCACACACACATTAATAATTAATACAGGCACACACGACACAATTAATGCATGCACTCTGACACATGCATGCCCCCCCTTGCTAACAAAAATCTCTATTTTGCCCCCCCTTAGCAATTTTTCTAAAAAAATCCCTGCAGTAGATCCCGAACACCGACAAAAATACTTTTGGGGGGATTTTCTTTTTATTGGCCCACAGGTATCTCCTACCCTTTAGCTACACTGACACCAAATTTGAGTGGCTGAAACCGTTGTTAAAGGTCCAAGCGCCCCGTTTAAACACTGCCATTTTTTATTCTCTTTTTTGACCTTCCGTGCGTGCACGGAAATCCAACCCGCGAGTAATTGAAAATCGTGGGCGAATTCAATTTGTTGCCTAGCAACAAATTACCCCGACCTCGGAAAATTGCGGGTAAATTCTTACAAGTTTTTGTTATAGCATTGCTGCAACAGAATAATCAAGCTATATGAGTTGAGTTGATATTGCTATTTATGGAGTCTTGTAGTTGGGAGTCTGCAGATCTAGTCAGGTTCACTACGTCAATAAAAGAATTTTTGTTCAAAATTTATGGTGATTAGCAAAGTAATACATTTTTGGAAAGCTTATGACATCAGGAATCTGAAAAACAATGTTTACATTTGCACAGATGCCCGTAAAGCCGCTATTTCGGACTTTCAAAATGGCTGCCATAAAATATGGTTTTGTCAGATATCTCGTCCTTTTATTGACATAAAAAATTCGTTTAAAATACTCTTCCTATGGGATCTCTCTCTTGGTGACAGATATGTTTCCATCTTCAAGCTCTTGCCATGTAGCCGGATGCTTTGTCTTCATTTCATGCATGTCAGCGATGTACCTTGGCCAGAGGCATTTGTATTTTATTCGATCCAATGCGAAAAACAGTTTGCCAAGTGCCTCTCCAGCTTCCAGATGGAGAGCAAGATCAGCATTTCTGGATGCTTCAACAAATAACAAGATGGTTTCAACACGGCGAAGGTAATTCATCATCGACTTTGAACATAGCATTAGATGACTTCTGACCTTCCCACTTTTTGAGCTGTTGAATGACATCTTCGTTGGTCAGGACTTGAAGCAGGCTAGAGTTAGCGATCCTGATGGATTCTAGTCCATCGCTTGCACCAGAAGCATGCGTTGGTGCATGCTTCCTGCAAATCCTTTGTTGGCTTTGAGCAGACTTTGTTAAGATGTGGCATCTCTGTAAAGAACTGTTCCAGAGCAAGTTCGTACAGAGCCATGTACGTATGGATGTGTGCACGGAGTGCTCTCTTGTAGTGGCTACACTTGAGGATCTGTCTTGTTGTAGTGGACCCATATACATCTGCCTCAATTCATGCATCATCAATGCCAGAATTCTCCATTGAGGTCCTAGAGCCCTCAGAGCAGCCATCACAGCATGCAGCTCCCCAAGTCTCGGAACAACTTCTTTTTTCAGGTCAGGCCTTGAATCTAGCAACTGTACTGCCTTCTCATACAGTGCCATGTCAAATGTTATGACAGTTGGATGATCTTGACCAACTACCAATTTCTTCAGTTGAGATACTTGCAACATCACAGTCAGCATCGTAGACTACTCATGTGCAACCTCTGGGAGAAGGGGCAAAGCACCCACCAGAGTTGATGAATGACCAGATGACACTAGTGATTTAAAGCCAGCCCAGCCTGGTATCTTGCCTTGTGATCCACTGTCTGCTGATCTCGAGAGAGCAGATGCAATCATTCAACCAAGTGTAGATAGTTTGTACGATTTAGCAACACTTGTGGAACCCACTTTAAATTCTTGTTCTCTCTTGTCAGGCCCATGTTTCGGTTTACCACATGGCAGTATGGGTACATGATAAGGAAGAACAGATAGGCTTTGAGTGTCAGTAAGTTCCAGATTTGGTGCGATTGGTTCTCCTGGTGCACCAGCCTTCTGATACATTGCAGCTGTTCCTCAGATCCCACCAAAATCCACCGTATCAGACTGTAGAGATCAGTGGGGACATCATCTCTCGTGCTGGATACTGTAATTGCGTCTGCTTCCTTCTCTCCAGCAAATTTTATGATGCTTTTGTGTACCAGCTTGGCTGTTTTGTGTATCATCACTGTGTTTTCCATTTCACTGGCGACATTTTGCTTCAAGGAAGAGTGTATCATATCTTCTTCACATGCTTCAGGACAGTAAAGAATTGATGGCTTTCTTCTGTCTTTCTGCCTCACTGACTTCACAGTTGGTAATTCTGAAAGAATTTGATCCTTCAGCATTGTCGTGTCAGAGTTGGAGTGTGCTTCTTTGCCTCATCAATGCCACCCAACATAGATATGTAAGTTGTCTCAATGATATCCATGGGTAGATAGGCCTTGTTTTGAGTTTGAAAATCAACAAGGTTGATCAGTTCAATCAGGCATGGTATTTGCATTGGTAGGGCGGTCTTTGTAGACTTTCCTTGATTGCAAGCATCATCCCTCAGGACATGGAATACATGTCGTGCCCAGCAAAGTTTGTGGTATCTCACATCAATCGCATGAGCATCACTTGGTGAGATCTCATTGTTTAACCTTGTTGTTAATACTTGGTCTTGAGAGATTTTGAGAGCTCGTTGAAGTTCTTTCCCAGCATTTTCAGTTCTTACTGTGAACAGAGTCTGGCCATCATACTTTTGACAAAAGAAGCAGTATGACTTTTACAAAGGTTCTGTTGGTGAAAGGTGCTGAGCTGCCTGTGGTGGCAGATTCCTCCATTTGGGATAGTCTTCTTTTATGTCCATGTTTTTTCTCAACATGGCTTCCTGTAGACTTGGCATGTTATTTGTAGCATCAGAATAACAACCACGATGCCACATGGGTTTCTTTTCAATAAAAGTTTCTTTGTTGAATTGTTTCAGATGTTCTTGGCTTCCAATATATGTTCCATCCTGTAAACTGGCCCTTTCTTCCACTGCATCAAGTAGTTTCTGGTATGATTCTGATTTTGGATTTTGAACGAGTCCTCCTTTTCTGGCAGTTGACTCCTGACAGAGAATACACAGTTTCCAGTCAACTGTGTCCTTGGCTGATTTTCCAAGACACAGCTTGCTTGCTGCTGTGTTTTCTTCACTCATGATGATCTAGGCAATGAAAAGAAAGATAACATCCACCAGTCTAAGTAGTGTGTTGAGTTTGAAGAAAACTCACAGTAAGAAAGTAAGTCAGTCAGTTGGAGAGCACTTCAGTCTTTGCCTTCTTCAAAATGCAGGGTCACGGACTTGAATACTGGTTTGTGCAAGTTTTAACATGTATGATTTCAATGAAGGTGTCTACATAAAGGTGCTAAGGAAGCAACCCACACCTTGTTGGTGCTAAAGTGCTAAAAAATGAATTATTGATCAGGAATAGAGATTTTAAAGTGTTACCAGTGGATTCCATGGGTCCAAATACATAGGAAGAGTATTTTAAATGAACTTTTTATGTCAATAAAAGACCGAGATATCTGACAAAACCATAATTTATGGCGGCCATTTTTAATGTCCGAAATCGCGGCCTTACGGGCATCTGTGCAAATGTAAACATTGTTTTTCAGATTCCTGATGTCATAAGCTTTCCAAAAATGTATTACTTTGCTAATCACCATAAATTTTGAACAAAAATACATAGCAAACCTGACTAATCTGGAGACTCTCCTGGGACTATTATTGTGAAGACACTGGAAGAATCAGCAAGTCTCTGACTGGACAAAGGTTTCAGTGATGATGAGGACTTCTGTCACACTGCAACAAGAGAAGGCAACACATTTTGAAATTCCATCATTTTTGTTCATTGATTAAAAGATTCCTATTATTCATTGTTCATTTGTTCCAAAACAGGCAACAAGTTGGCTGATACACTTAAGACAAATATGTTCCTAAACTTAGCTAGCCAGTGAAATAGCAAACCAAGCTAGTTGATCATTTCTAAAAGAGTGACTGTATTATAGTTACTATGACTTACTGTAACTATCAAACTGTTGGAAACAGAAAAAAAAAGAAAAAGAAGAAGCACAAAACGGCCTGCAAAACTATGTCTATACTCATCTAGTGCTACTTAAAGCCATACCTGTCCAGTACCCTTACACAACGTAGGGTTTGAACTGAGTAAGACCTCCCACAAACGAACTAAGTGCCCCCAACTATAACTTACTGCCGTTCAGCTGAGCACCGCCATTTTCCATGCACAAGTAAAAGTCTTATGTAACCGTAACACGGACTTCCGGTTATATTACGGAGTTCAATGTTAACTCCGCCAGAAATTGAATAAGAAGTTTTAATCGCAGTTTTCTCGAAATAACTGTGCTCAAGTTGGTTAGATTGCCGCTCGTATATTTAGTGAACCAAGCAGCGCCTGCGTATAGACTTGGTATCAAAGTACTCCATACGAAGTGCTCTATACAGTGGTATAAATAACTAATTTTTCAATTTTTAACGCAATTGGTCCCTTTTCCCAAGTACTGTCACAACTGAATATAATGTATAAGACCAATTCAATTATAATAATCACTGGATCATGCTTTAATGTACTTCAATGGTCACTTTTTTGTTCTTATAATTGGTGAGCGAGCGAAGCGAGACTATCAGGGGTAACACAATTGAAAATTGGGGATATTTGTTTGTTTATATTTATGTGTGGACATACGTATGTCATTTTGTAATTTGATCCTCGCGTTTTTGTGTTTACTTTGTGGTCTACCCCTTTCCATACCTCCACTGAACAGAATCTTTCGATATAGTGATCCCGTATCGTTCAAGGAAATTTAATTGTTTACCCCTTTGTATTAGGTTGTTTCCAAATGCCACAAGACGCAATTATGTCTTAAAAACTTACTATTAGAATCACCACTGTGCAGTAATACTTTAGAACATCTTGTTGTTTTTTCAAGTTGCAAAATGTTAAGGCGAAAGGTTACTATGGTATTATGACCCTTTCCCAGACATAATTTCAAAAAAACCTGCCATTTATTGTAGCTGTGAGTGCTAGTTGTCAAATGCTACTGGTAATTCATATAGTGAGAATGCGATATTAGAGACTACAGGAAATACCAGTACTGCAGAAGTTGAGGTAAGAAGTTCTGTATTTGTTAGCTAAAGTATGGTCACAACGGCTATGTACTTATACTTTTAGAAATAGACTGATCGATTTTTTTGGAGTGTTTCTTTTGTGCACAGGCTCGCTCACCATTTGTGCTCAAGCACATCACTAGTATTATAGCTGGTTACCAGACATGAACTCGAATGTTAGCTATTGTGCATATAGCGAGTTATATAAAATCACTTGCTGGTCATCTGTCAGCTGTGGGAAACTCTGTGAAATTGCATGAATATTTAATTTCACACCTGCAAAAATTAAAATTATGATACTATTGGGTTCACAAGTATGAGGAAATGTTCCACATCAAGCTGTTGAAATAATATTTAGTATTCCAAAAAGATATTGGTGATTTGCTCTCTCATCATTGTGCTAACTGGAAAAAAAGAGACCAGCAAGCAACATTGATGGAGCGTGCTCGGAATGACAGTTAACTAGGCAGAAAGGCCAGGAAAATCGCACTGTAACCTCCCTTGAATCCTTGGGAGTCTGACTTGGTAGCGCCCATCTCGCTCCCTTGAGACGTTCTCTTTGAAGTGAACCATGGCTAGCTATCCTCGGAGGACAGAAACGTGTGTGAAGGAGGTTCTTCTATCTCCCAGAAGGCTCTGAGGAGGGAGTCAGTATCGGATGAAAGGAAAGCTTTACAACATATATGAGTCACAGCAGCTTGAGAAGGCACATCACAGTAACCACCAATTACCCAGCCAAAAATAGTGTTGATGCCAAACAGCTTCCCATCACCTGACTTAACCAGTCTATTGGAGAGAATGTGGACTAAGACGTCTTGTCTCAGCAGCAAGTCGACTCCACACGTTTGGTGAAATTAGGGTCAGATAATCTGAGACTGTCGGTGAAGGATAAGTCCTGATCCTTTAATAATTCTGCTGAAGGCGTGTCACCTACAATGGTCTTCACCACTGCGGCATTGAGAGAAAGAGGGGTAACGTCAGGATCAAATAGAGATTTGAGGGTTAGGTCTACTCTGTGTCAACTAGTACACGCATGGGAAACACCCAGTCCAGTTACATCAGTCACACGAGGAATCTTCTCTAACTTAAAAAGATTGCACCGTCACAAATGACACAGTAGATCCAGAATCAATGATACCTCTAACAAGTTGGTTGCGTCCTCCCTTTTCCAGTAGTACCTGGCACATCCATACCAATGACGTCTTCTCCGGGAGTTGATTGCCTAGGGAGACTTGGGTAACAACCATAAATTGTTGGGTTCCAGTAGAAGATGCAGCTGCAGTATCTGTTGGTTGAGGTACTTGTGGAATAACCTCGACATGAAGCATGGAGTGATGACATTGGCCACAGTCTCGACAGGATTTCTTGCTGCGGCACTGCTTCAATGAATGTCCAGCATCCAGACAGTTCATGCAGTGAGGATATTTGGAGAGATGCTGCTTCCTGGCTGGGACATCCATCTCCTTGAATTTCGAGCAGTAATAGAGGGGATGATTGGAGGAGCCACACAGCTTGCACAGAGAAACTGATTCAGAAAATAATGATACAGATTTACTCTTCTCAGATTTAGACGTGAAATGCCTGGTGTTGAAAGATCTTGGAGTAGGTAGACTAACTTCCACGGAGCGGGCACCCACGATTTGAGTCTGTTCATCCAAGAATTTGACGAGTTCCTGAATGTGTGGTAAAGATACAGGATTGTGTGCATATTTCCGCCACTCACGAAGAAGTTCATCATCCAGAGTGGTTTCGAAGAAAGCAGTTAGCAGCTGAGCCATGGTTCCATCACCAAACTTGCTCAAAATGTTGTAGTATTTAGTGGCCAGTTCAGAGCAAGCAGATACTTCTTTGGCTGAGTAGGCAGTAGCTGGGAGACGTTTGAGTTTCTGGACCACATCTGTGAACACCTTGCGTGGCTAATCAAACTTGACTGCAAGTCTCTTCTCAACAAATTCGAAGGAATCACCATTCTGAAGAGCATCCTTTATAATATTGCAAGCTGATTGATCACGTATGCATTCCAGTAGGAAGATTAGCATCTCATCAGTTGTCAGTCTAGGCATGCGGTCAAAATAATCAAGGAATCTTCGCCAAAAGGAACGCCAGTCTGCCAGTTCACCAGAGTAAACAGGAAGGGGAAGAGTTCGTGGTTTGATTCCCTGCCTCATACTGCTTCCAGTATCCTCATCGCAGTGAGCAGCAGCAGAAGAATCACTTGACGATGCAGCTGGAGTGGCTTCTTTCTTGAGGTGATCAAATCTTTTCCTCATATCATTTACTAGAGATTTGATTTGAGGTGAAGATGCCAATTTCCTAGGTCGAGTGAGTTCCACAAATTTGTCGAATTGAGTTTGTAGTGAGTCTATCTCACGCTCAGCCTTAACCCGGAGATCCTCTGTACTAAGACCTTCCCAATATTCAAGTAGCTCCAATAAGTCCTCTGCTTCAGCATAGGCAGTATGCATCAATTTTAAATGTTCGACACGAGCTCTTTGGTCCTCCACTGATGACTGAAAATCAGTGTAGGCCTCATACTCCACCTCTGTGGGATCTTCCAAGGATTTGTAAGCAGATTCATATGACTCCTCAGCATTGTTCAGCCTGGATGTGAGTCTTCGTAGTGCAGCTTCAGTGTGCTTAGCAGGTTCCAGTTGCTCCTGCTCGTCAATGAGTCCTGTCGCTCTAGTCACAGTTTTCTTAGCCGATGACATCTTCTTGATATCCATAGCGATGACAACGAGTTCAAATGTAGGTTGTATCAAAATGATGGGTAGCAACTCAGATTGCAGGTTCCAATCCTTATTATAGACAGTGGCAGAAACACCACTTCAAAAGTGGGGGGGCAGAAAATAACTGGGGCATAAAAAAGAAATTGCTTAGGAAATCAAAACTGTGTTTTGAGGATGCAAAAAAATTATGAGCCTGGATCGTGACAAAAATAAAGAACAAAAAAGTTTATAAAAATGACAATGAATCAGGAGTACCAGCTGAAAAGATACGAATTATAGTGTGCTTGACCAGAAACTCAGCAAACTTGTTTGTTTCTTTGCCATTACTAGCTAGTTCTCTCCCTTCAAAGAGCAGCTGCATTGATTAATTAACCACAGCGGTACTAGCGACTTAGTCAGTGGATATGAAAGGTGATAACAAAGGTGAGATAGTCAGTTACATAAGAGTATGGCCTCAACTTTTGAAAAATGTTTAGGGATAGGGGTGGCTATCACTCTCCTAATATAAAATAGGGCCTCTGCTCTTTGTAGTGTAAAAGTGGGGGGGGCTGTGCCCTCCCTAATGAAAGAGTGGGGGGGCGATTGCCCCCCCTGCCCCCCCCCCCCCCCCCCCCCAGTATCTCTGCCACTGATAGAGCAAGAAGTTCCAGGAGGGCAACAGGCATAGGCTGGAATAGAAGAAAGTGTAGCGAATGTAGAGTAGATAAGGATTCAAGCTGACTACCAATCCGGCTCGAAGGACCAATAAACTATGATGGAGCATGCTCGGAATGACAGTTAACTAGGCAGAAAAGCCAGGAAAATCACACTGTAACCTCCCTTGAATCCCTGACAAACAGTCACCCACTAATAAGCAAAGTATTACTTAATAAGCACTATAATTTCAGCAGCAAGAAAAAGTACAAACTGACAAAAATGAGATAGCAAAGCAACTGGAGGCTCTACCCTGACTTTTTTTATAGAGAGGCCAGGGCAGGGGCCTTAAAATGACAAAGAGTCTTTGTGAGTGGAGTGTGTGTGAGGCAGTAATAATTAGTATGAATTACTATTAATTAAGGAGTAAGGTAAGGGGTGAAACCAGAAAGGTGAGGCATGAATAAGACAGGTTAATTAAACAAAAGGGGAAAAAGTGCAGTTCCAAACGTTCACTCTTCCTGTCCAAGATGCACCTGGACAAACATTTCAAATAATATTGTCCTGCCATTGAGTTCAATTGATCTACTCTGTGAGTTTTTAGCATGCTCTGATCATAAGCTAAAATCTTGCCAAGTAGTTTGAAAAAGTATTTTCCCAATAATTACCTAATTTTACCACTGTCATGTATTTTCCTTCATCATTTCTTTTTATAAATATTATTGATTACAATGCTTTATGTATATTAAGCCACACCCACTTTTGCTTGCTACAATTATATCACTCTACACTGCAGTTTGACTTACTATTAAGCCAGGGGCAGAGGAAGCTTTCATAAATTTGTCAGACTAGGAAATGGGTGTGGTTAAAGACACATGTGGGTGTGGTCAAAGAAAAATCATAAGTGTGGGCAAATATAGTGTACTGTAATGCAACAATATCTTGCCTATTCATCACAATCAATGCCACACCATTACAGTAGCAATTGAAACTGATTAAAGAATTAATAAGGATCGTCGGTTTTGTAGTGTGTGTGTTTTTTTTGTTTTTTTTTAGTTTTTTTAAAGAGTATATAGTTAGAATTTTGAAATTCCCCCTAGCTCCAGCCCAAACCCGACCATCTGTGCCAATTCCTCCAGGCTTGTAAACGTGGCACTAAAATATCATGCTTTGTACTGTGAAGAGTCCATTAGATAAAGAGTGATTGAATTTTCCAAGTAACTCTTCACTGTGCTATTGTAAGTGTGCATAAGAATAATGATTGTATTACTTTTTTATTTCACAGATGTTCCCAGTGATCAAGGTGGTAGTTTAATTCATCCACATGAGTTGTTTATGGTGCCAAGTCATAAGCAAAAAACTACAAATAGAGTGCAAACCATGACTCAGACTCCAAAACGACGTCCAGCCAGAGCCCGAACTCAAAATAGAGTTCAATCCACAGCCCAGACTCAAGATAGAGCTCAAGCCATGACTAAGACTCAAGATGAATTTCAAATTATAGACCAGACTCAAGATAGAGCTCAAACCATGACTAAGACTCAAGATGAATTTCAAATTATAGACCAGACTCAAGATAGAGCTCAAACCATGACTAAGACTCAAGATGAACTTCAAATTATAGACCAGACTCAAGATAGAGCTCAAACCATGACTAAGACTCAAGATGAACTTCAAATTATAGACCAGACTCAAGATAGAGCTCAAACCATGACTAAGACTCAAGATGAACTTCAAATTATAGACCAGACTCAAGATAGAGCTCAAACCATGACTAAGACTCAAGATGAAGTTCAAATTATAGACCAGACTCAAGATGGAGCTCTAAACACGACTGATACTCAACATGGAGTTCAACTCACAACCCAGACTCAGGGTAGAGCTGAAAACATGACTGAGACTCAGAACGGAGTTCAAATCACATCCCAGACTCAAGATGGAGTTCAACTCACAGACAACACTTCAGATGGAGTACAAACCACAACTGAGACCCAAGATGGAGTCATGGCCACTGCTCAGACCCCTATGAGTAAGTATAGAATTAAGCCAGTGCGGCACTCGGTGATCCTGTGAGACTTCGTATAAATAAATGTTCTCTAAGTCTTTTTGCCAAATTAAAGAATTATATAGAATACCAGTTTTCATAATTAATTCTTATAGTGGCAAAGAGTATATAATAATGCATGTTCATTGAGAGACTGAGAAGGAATGTCAATGAACTTTGTTAGATTGTCTCATAAAAGGTGTCAGCATGGGGCTAGTGCTTATTCTAGATTGATTTTAAGTGACAGTATACTATGTTAGCACTATGACATTTTAAAAAGCTTTTGTATGTCCTATAATAGAACCACATAAACATTTATATTATAACTATTATGGTGATCATCATGATGATAATGATAATAATAATGAAATAGCTTTCACTTTGTATATGGTAAACAATGTGGATATATGTTTTTGTGTTTTCAAGAATGGTTTATTTTGACACATTGATCCATAATTTGATGGCATGTAGTGAATGGAACAAATGTGACCCGCTACGAGAACACCGACCACTTGTAAAATTAATTCAAAATCGAGTGCAAGTCCTGAAAGTCAAAAAGTCAGATTTTTTTTCAATTTTTATTTTTTTTAAACTAATGCCTTGAAATCTATTTACCAATTTTAGTTCAATTGGACGGACTTTTAAGGCACAAAACTTAAAAACAAAAACTGACTCTTACGAATTCCTGTGGAATAATTCCCGCTGGTTACTATAGATACTCCCATGCCCCAGCACGCAGAACTTAACATTGACTGTAGGATAAGACCTCTTACCTTTTTTTGGGAATGGACAGTGACCTTGTGAACGCTGGGACTGAAGGTATTCTCGACCTTATCGATGTGTAGTGGGCTGATACTTCCAACTCCAATAGGAAGTAAGGTAGAGCTTATAGCCATACTGAACAAACTTTAACTCCCATACATTTACTCTTATTCTAAACCCCTCTGCTTACCTAGAACACCGCTGTATACTGGTTCTCATGCGCAGTAGCTAGCTATGTGAACAAACTCGGCTTTATCCACGTGTCAATAATTTTTAAAACTCAATAATATCGTTGGACGGTATATCAAAACACCTCGAAGCGTTTTGGGCCGTATCTTCTCCCGTGAGCAACGGAATATTCAAAATGAGGTATCACCGCACTCAGCATAAAATTCTCTCATGTTTAAGACTAAAATCTCAATTTTCAATTTTTTTCACAAGTGGTTGGGTTTTCTCATATGTGAAAAAGGGTGTTAGAAATCCATTTTGAAGTAATCTAAGTGAGGGTGCTATTCTCTGGAGGAAGATTGGGCAGTGTTTCATGATATTCTGAGAATGTCCCAAGTTTTATTGTTTGAAGCTTAAGATTTTTAATTTCCTATTTTATTATAAATTTTTGAGTGATAGTTATTTCATTGTTCCATTGCATTCTAGTTATATCAATTAAATTATTTAACGCTATTTTGATGTTGATTGATTATCACTATTCAGATGCGATGACTCCAGAGAAGAGTGTCTTTTCAAGTGATGTGACAGCAGCAATAATGAAAAAAGAGAGCATCAAACGAAAAATAGCCAACATTCTCCTGCAGGGACTCCCTGGAACTGGAAAGACGTCTTTGTTGGATCGTCTGCTGAATAAACCATTTCGTGCATACTATTCCTCTACTGGCATTAGTGAAAAAGTAGTATTAGTTGAAATAGGTCCCTCCTCCACACATACTACAGTTTACGCCTGTGAAGACAATACGTGGAAAGTCACTGACTTTGACGAGTCCATGGTTTCTCAACTGGATAGTTGCAAAGGGTTTATTCCTAATTCTGCTGGTGAAGAATCTTCACTGCATCCAGGAATGACTCAAAAACATCCACGGTTAGATACTAATGAATCAGCATCTGACATTGAGTACCACGTGAGAGAAGTGCTTAGCAAACACAATGTGAAAAATATTGCAGATTTACAGAGGAAAAGTTCAATTTATATCAGAGATACTGGTGGACAGGTGGAATTTCAAGAAAGCCTTTCCCTTCTGATCTTCGGTCCATCTATATTCATCTTTGTCTTGAAAACTAATGTAGATATCCATTCAAAGAACACAATCCAGTACAGATCGGCCACTAAAGAAATTATCAACCAATATCGATCTAAAATTTCTACGATGGATGCCCTCATTCAATTCCTAACCAGTGTTTCTGCCATTCACATCACTGAAGAAGGTGTATTTCAGGTAGATGGTACTTCTGTGTGTCACAAACCTATAGTCTTTATAGTAGGTACACACATTGATAAACTTGGCTCAGAGGCTCAGTCTAAACTTGCAAGCATTAATGATGTCTTGTATGAAATGATTTGTGAAAGAAAATTCAACCATTTGGTCCACCTTCCAAACAGTGCTTGCATGAAAGTAATGTATGAGGTAGATAATACTTGTGAAGATGGTCCGGGTTTTCAAAGTCTTCGTTCTGATATCAACCAGTATATGAAAGAAGGAGACGAGTTTTTGGTTGAGTTTCGTGTGAGCTTCCTTCTTTTCTGCCTTGAATTGAACAACATCAAAGAAACCATTATATCTATGGATCAATGCAAAACATTAGCGGCAAAGTTCAATATTGAAGATAATGAGATTGACACTCTTCTCCACTTCCTGCATTTCCAAGTAGGAATAATTCAACACTACAATGTCAAGGGAATCTCAGATGTAATTATTAAAGAGCCTCATGTTCTCTTCAACAAGGTTACAAAACTCATTCTGAAAACGTTCTTGTCTTCTGGGTCTATTTCAATGAGTCAACAAGAATACTTTTGCAAGAAGGGCATTTTAGAACTTTGTGCTTTTGAAAAACTTTTGAGCAAGGAAGATCAGATTACACCTCAACAGTTCATTTTGTTTCTTCGTCACCTTCGTGTAGCAGTTCCTTTCACAGACAAGAGTGGATTGCAGAAATATTTCATTCCTTTGATTTTGAACCATGTCCCAAAGTCTCCATTAGAAAGAGTAGACACTGTTATTGCTCCTCTTGCTATCACTTTCCAGCTTGGTCACTGTCCTAAAGGTCTGTTTGGTGTGCTCATTTCTTACCTCCTATGTCCAGAAGGAAACCAGGAGCTCACTTTTGACTTGTTGGAAGACCGCATATATCAAGACCAGGTATCTTTACTTGTGAGTTCCTCTGAAGATGTCGACCAAATATGCCTCAGAAGTTGCATTTCTCACCTGGAAGTTAGTGTAGTCTTAGAAAACTATCCTCCCGCCAGTAACTCTGCAACGTATGCCCCTAGGGCAACTAGTCCTAATGAAGTCTGTAACAACGTTCGAGCAATGTTAGGTAATTGTATTCAACTATCGCTAAAGAAGCTTCACTACAGCTGTGACAAAGTGGGCACTGCATTTAGTTTGACATGCCCTCTGAAATGTGGCTCACCGCATGAAGTAAGGAGTGGCGTGCATTCTCTCTATATGCGATGTAGACATGGCAAGCTGACAGTTCCGGAGTCTGGATGTCCGTGGTTTAATAAAGGTAAATAATTATAACAGCATAGTAAGTTCACACATACTTATTCCACGGGACATTTGCATGTAGGTAATTCTGTGTCTTCACTTACGTCACCAACAGAAGTGGATTCTGCTCATACATCAAGTAAACCTTTGCATAGCTATGAATTGGACGTTATTGTTATTATTTAATAAAATCATCATAGGGATAACATCAATGGGAGTTGTCACTTCAGAGGACAGAGTTCCACACCAGCATGCATCCAGCGACAACAACAGTCCCTTTGAGGTGGCTCAGAGTCTAAGATGTTCTGCAACTGTTGCTACACCAGGTAACTGGCTAGAAGTTAGTGGTTTATGTGCTCATCATTACATGGTATAAATTTCAGATCCTGCATTTTGTTTGAGAAATTTAACATTGCTAGAGTGGACAGACAAAGATGACCAGTCACAGACTCTCAGAGTGAGAGATAAGATGAGTGTTAAGTGGGTGGAAGTTGGAGATTTACTGGAACTAACTCCAGATCGCTTACAAGGTATTGATAGCCAGCGTCGAGGAGATGTCAGGCAGTGTTGTCGAGATGTACTAGTAGACTGGATAAAGAATGGGTCTCCTCGTTATCCATTAAATTGGGAGGGATTACTAAAATTACTTGAAGACTTAGAACTTAGCTCAACTGCAAACACCCTAAAATTAGCACTAAAAATATCTTAAAATGTTTGTTGTAATATTCCAATAATTTTTTTTATATTCATTTTTCTACTTCTATTTTATCTTCAAAGAGCAATATAAAACTAATAAATTATTCCTACTTGCAGCAGCATAAGCAATTTTTTTGGCTGGATCAATAAATATCATATGTAATTGTCCTTTCACATGTTTGGTTGTCACTGTTGATGCAGGCTCAGGTCATGACCTGACACAAAATAAGTATCCCAGGTCATGACCTGACACAAAATAAGTATCCCAGGTCATGACCTGACACAAAATAAGTATCCAATATCTAACAGAATCCCAAGGTAAACAGTCTTGAGTGGTATGCTGTTGAAAAGTGTAATTTTTGTGTACTGTCAAGTTGTATTGTCTCCACATAGACTTTTGAAACTGGATGCAATCCATCATAAAACGTCCCGCTGTCATCTTTACAAATTTCATTTTAATATAAATGAAATAAAAATGAAAATGAAATAAAAATGAAATGTAGTCCTTAGCAGGTGTGGTGTGATGGGGCGTGTAAGAGACTGCCAAAGGTAGGTTACTGCCACCAGAGCTGCCTGGGCTTCACTTCAAGGTGATCAATCCTGCAGGTGCTTAATCTGCTAGACCAAGCAAGGAATTACTAGGCCTTCCTCAACCAAGGGTTCAATTTGGAAGAGTTCTCAGAATTCAGAGATTGAAAGATTTATAATTCTTGCAGCACTCGATACAGACAACTGAGAAATAATACTATATGTGACCATCTACAGGAAAACCGGGCACAACGGGGCATGCGTAAATATTGAGAAAAGATCGATCGATTTCTTAAAATTGTATTGTTTCAAGCCGACGGAAGGGAACGGTTAAGTCTATTATAGTGGGAACGACTTAAGCTACGACGATAAAACTTGGAGAGCTCAATATCTGGACGCCGACAACTCTGTAAGTGCAACAAAAAAAAATTTCGAAGGGTGCCTCGTTGTGCCTCACATATAATGAGCTAGCTAGATGTGTTGAACATGGAAACAGAAATATGAATGGATACGCAAAGCTTGGGAATTACATAACCATCAGTGCACTGAGAGTGAGGTGGGGAAGGTGAATAGGTAAATAGAACACAGTAAAGTTGAGAATGGGTACTAATGGAGTTACAAGTTTAGTTAATTGAGCCGGTGAACAAATAATTTAAGGAAGTAGTAAGTAATTAATTAAAATTAAAAAACAAATCTGAAAATGAGTGAATAAATTTTCTGTAGTAGTTGCACATTCCCAAGAATGTTTCTTTGTTTCGGAACAGCATAATTTCTGGAGATCTCCACTCTGGCCTCAGGTAATGGAGAGTTTTCTTTCACCAACAACTAAACCCAGGAAATCAAATTTTCTACAGACATTTTGCTAATTTAACTGTTAGTCCATGGAACTGCAGTCGCTGGGTCAAATGAGAAGGACAATCTTCAGAAAAAACCACAATATCATCTATATATGGACTACTAAACAATTCTAACCCATCAAGACAACGTTGCATGAGCAACTGAAATGTTGCCGGTGCATTACACAAGCCGAATGGCATGCGAGCATATTCAAATTTTCCAAACTTGCAACAGAAAGCAGTAAACATCTTAGAACATTCGGACATTGGGATTTGGTGGAAGCTTTTCGCTAGGTCAACCTTTGACAAGAATTTTGCGGCTCCCAATCTGGCTATTACTGCCTCAGTAGATGGCATGTAAAATGGTTCTGCAACAGTTATAAAGTTAAGCTTACGAAAATCCACCGGTCTATCGACAAACACAGCAGGGAAATCATTCAACACTAAATCAAGTTCAGAAATCTGGGACTCAAAGAGTTCAGGACCTTTCAAGTGAGCAGGTACTAAGGACTCAACACAAGAATAACCACACTCTGAATCCACTACTGCTAATACCTTATGACAAGAAAATGAGGGAACATACTTCTTCAACTGATTAATGTGATAAACCTTTGATTTAGAATTCTTACCCTCAGTAAGGGAGCCGCTGATTTTAAAGAGAGGCAATCCTAGAAAATCCACCAACCACAAAGCCTATGTAGCAGTGTTTGTTTGCGCCGTTACTAAGGGCATTCACCTGGAACTTATCTGTGATTTATTGACTGAGGCCTTTTTAGCTGCGTTATGTAACATCAGATATATGATCAACTATCTTATACGGACCCTCCCAACTGGTCTCTAAGGAAGAGCAAAGACCAGGAGTTTCTTTAAAACTATTGAGCATGAAAGTATATAAAGTGGCTTTTTCAGATTTTTCTCAGTCTGCGACTACTTTATTTGCTAATTCAGACTTAAGACTTCGTAAGGCTGAGCTGATACTATGTTGTAAGGTTAACATAAAATCTGAAATATTTTAATAGTTGATGAACTTAGCCAGATCCTAAAGGATTTCAATGTTGAAATAATATTTGGTGTCGTGGTCCCATAATGTAATTCATATGGAGTGTAACCACTAAGAATATGTGGCATGTTCCTCAAGAAAAATACTGCTAAATCTACCACTAGTGGCCAATCTTTATGGTCCTCAATAGATTTCTTCCAAAACAGATTTAAGAGAGGAATGGAACCTTTCCAATTTCCCATTAGTCTGAGGGTGGTAGGGACTGGTGGGAATAGGGCTATAGCTAGCAAATTACACACTTCTTTCATAAATCAGTGACATAAAATTAGCACCTTGATCTGTTAATATTGAGGCTGGTACTCCTATATCTCTGAGTACTTCAGGAAGTTGGTTGCATCAGTTTCCTGGGCAGTGTACCCTTTCATAGGAAACGCAAAGGGAAAATAAGATGCCAAATCCATAGCAGTTAAGAGGTATGCATAGCCAGACTTGGAATGTGGTAGGGGTCCCACAACATCTAGGGCAACCTTCTGAAACCGTTCAATAATCACTTCTGGCTCAACTAGTGGTGCTTTACGGGGTTGTTTCTTGTTATTCAGTTGGCAAACCTCGCAAGAAGCTACAAAATTCTTAAAATCACGTGCTAAGCCGGACCATGTGAATTCTTTGCTAATTGCCATCAGAGTCACAGTAATGCCAAAGTGACCGTATGACCAAACTTGAGTACAATGGGTCTAAGAGGCTTCGGTAACATAGTGACATAATGTTCAATACTGTTGATAGAAACAAAAGTAGTAAGAATCTTGCTTTTGAAAAAAAAATACCCTTTTTCATTGGACCTCGCATACTCACGGAGTTTAGCCAGGCTGTCATCAGTTTGTTGCATCTCAATTAGCTGGGAAGAGTCAATACCATCAAATTTGATTTTTGGGATAGAAAAAAGTGGTTTAGCATCAGGTAAGCTTTTTAAATCGGATGGAGTTGCAGTACAAATGGAAGTATCTGGGGAATCACTAGAGGAATCAGATATAGAATCAGTGGGAAGAATATCAGACAGGTGTTTCAGAGCATTGTTCAGAAGTATCACTAACATTGGGTGTAACAGAAATTTCATCATGAGAAGGAATTGAGCTAAGGTCATGAAGGGAACCATTATCAAGCATCTGATTAGCATCACGCTCAGCATCTTCACATTGTTTAGCTCTAGCTTGGGCACTAGTATGATGGACAGAATGTTCATGGGACTTGGCAATAGAGAGATATTCATCAATGTCATCACCCAAGAGTAGGACGATTTGTCTTTCGAAGAATGTCTAAATGGTACATGTACTGATCAAACAACTGTATACGCTCTATTGGTGCTTTAGGAGAGTTGGAAAAAATAAAAGCTCTGCCTTCTGGTGTTAGAGCGTAACACACTAATGAGCTAGATATGCTTTCAGAAATCTGAAGTAACAATTCGTCACTGTGTTTCTTATTCTCTAGATTGTGACGAAGGATAGTAAAAATTTTATGGGATGTTTGTTTCATCCAAACTGTAGCTGACATACTACTGTTGAAGCCACTGGATGAAAACTAACTTATGATCATAAATACTAATTTACATTTGAACTAGTTCACTCTTTCATTCACTCACTAGTATTCGTATTTCTGTCTCTCACACTAATTACTGTTAGAATTACTCTCTTATGCTGATTGCTTTCTCTTCCTTGTTCAGTTGTTGTTTCTCTCTCTAAACTTTATGATTTGGACTTTTGTCTCTCTATTATTTTTGGTCTCATCTCTGCTACCTCTACTAGTTCTTTTTGTGCTCACCGACTGCCTTTGATGTTGTTCTTGTAATTTACTATTAATAATATTTATTCGTGAATTGTATACACTTGGACTAATTCTGAAGGCGAGTCAAACGGCTGGAATTTACAACCCAGTCAAAGGTAGCTTTCGTCAGAGTATTTTGCCATTGGTTGGGTCAAGTCAGTGGTCTAATTCATTGGTCCTTCGAGCCGGATTACTAATTCGATCAGTTCTACAGCTCAGATTCATCTCAATTCTCAAGTCTCAGCAACTCACTGTGTTCACATATCTTTGAAGATGGATAATCTAAAGAGAAAAAGAGCAGGACAAGCAGGAAACATCACTAGGGTTCTCAAAAAACTGCAAGATACTCAATGGGCAGATTTGGATGCATTGAACATTCCTCAACTGGAAAGATACATTTCTTCTCTGAAGTCAGCAAACGATACATACCTGCAGATACACGAGGACATTGTGGACAATTATTCTAATGCCATCAATCAAGATGAAGAAGAACAAACTCTAGCCAAGCATTTGGATGCCTATGAAGAGGCTGACTTACTTGCTCATGAACTGTTAACTCTTGCCTCCACTTATCATGATGCTCTCTCTCTACGTGGTCAAGTGCAGGATATTGAACAGAAAATCAACGAGTTTTCTGACAAGTCTTATGGTGCATCCATTGCTACAGTCGTGGAAAGGTTCAGCAAAATTGAAGTCAATCGATCATCAATACCCAGAGATCACCTGATACGAAGATTGCTGTTGGAACTTTCTTCAGCTATCACTCAACTGTCTGCAACAGACAAGTCTCCTGCAACTTCACTCGATGTGAGTGTAGTGGAGCTATCGAACTTTGAACTCGCATCATTATAATTATCATTCATTACGTCATTGTCAATACGTCACTCCTCACTCACTCATTAGTCACGTGATTCTTGACTCTCATAGTCAGTGTCCATGTGCCATACTTGTCCTCGAAATAATATAACGATTTTACCTTTGATAAACATTTTGATTATCGACGTTGTTAGCGCTCGTAGCTACATTGGTGACCCCGACGACTTCATGACTGACGATAGCCCTGCTTCACCTCCAGCTCCCGCTGTCACAGCAGTAACGCTGAAGTTGCCGCCTTTTTGGCCTACCGACCCCGAAGTCTGGTTCGCCCAGTTACAGGCCGAGTTCACCACCAGGGGTATCTCCGCACAGAGAACGATGTTTGACTATGTTGTTAGTTCCCTCAGCCCCGAATTCGCCATGGAAGTCAGAGACTTACTTCTGACCCCGCCCACCGACCATCCGTATGATACGTTGAAGATGCAATTAATTAAACGTACTGCTGCGTCGGAAAAACGCAAGCTCCAGCAGCTTATCAGCGGTGAGGAACTCGGCGATAGGAAGCCAATGCAACTCCTCCGGAGAATGCAGCAGCTTTAGGGGGACAAGTTAGCATCTGGAGCAGACTCAACCTCATTCCTTCGTGAGTTATTTCTCCAGCGACTCCCTGCCAATGTCAGGATGGTCCTAGCTTCTGCTGACTCAACAACTACACTTGACAAACTTGCAGAGATGGCAGATAAGATAATGGAGGTAGCTACTCCAGTTGTAGCTGCAGTAGGTCATGCTCATGCTGAGAGTTCTGTGGAAGTCAAGCAACTAAGAAAGGAAGTGGCCCATCTCACCAATCTGGTTACAGCACTCACTACCTCCAACACACCTTCAGCCCGTCGTAGTCGCGCAAACTCTCGCCGATTCCGTAGTAGTCCCGCACCCAAGGACTCTATTCAGTCTGCTGACTCTCTCTGTTGGTATCATGCCAAGTTTGGGGAAGCAGCTCAGAAGTGTAAAGAACCATGCAACTGGGGAAACTCCACGGCCGGACCCTAGCGGCGACGGGGGTTCCCGGCCTTATTCCCACTAGTCGCCTATTTAATGTTACGGACACACACACTGGTACACGATTCCTGGTGGATACTGGATCTGAAGTTAGCGTCATTCCTCTCACCCTTTCCAAACGTAAATCTCCACCTGATAAACTCACCCTCATAGCAGTAAACAGCACCCCCATTACGACTTATGGCAAACAATCCTTAACTCTCAACTTGGGTCTTCGTCGTTCTTTTGCGTGGATCTTTATCATCGCTGATGTGCAGAGGCCCATTCTCGGAGCAGACTTTCTCCGGCACTTTGGGTTGTCGGTCGACATGAAGCACCGTCGGTTAAGTGATGCGGTTACCAATCTGCGCATCCAGAGCATCCTTTCCTCGGATTCTTCCCCCAGCCCTTCCATTGTACCCAAGACCCAAAACGACCCTTACCTTCAACTCCTGGCAGAGTTTCCAGCATTAACTCAAGTTTGTACACTGAATACCCCTGTGAAGCATAAAATTACTCACCATATTGAAACCATCGGACCTCCAGTTTCTTCTCGACCAAGAAGAATGGCCCCAGACCGTCTACGTGCAGCCAAGCAGGAATTCCAGCACATGATGGAATTAGGAATCATACGTCCTTCCTCTAGCGCCTGGGCATCTCCGTTGCATATTGTGCCCAAGAAGAACACTGGTGACTGGCGCCCTTGCGGAGACTACCGTGCTCTTAATAGAATAACAGTTCCTGATCAATACCCCATCCCCCACATACATGATTTTTCAGTGTCACTTCATGGTGCTACCGTTATCACTAAACTGGACTTGGTACGTGCCTATCATCAGATCCCGGTGGAACTAGATGACATACAGAAAACAGCCATCACTATTCCATTTGGCTTGTTTGAGTTCGTACGAATGCCATTTGGTTTGCGGAACTCCGCCCAGACCTTCCAGAGATTTATCGACAATGTTCTTCGGGGACTGGACTTCAGCTACGCATACGTGGATGATGTTCTCATCGCCAGCGCTACACCGGAGGAGCACCTTCAGCACTTGCGCAGCGTACTCGAACGCCTCTCTTCACATGGTGTGGTCATCAACCCCAACAAGTGCGTTTTTGGTGCCTCAGAAATTTGTTTTCTTGGCCACTGCATCAATCAACATGGCATCTCTCCTTTGCTCGATAAGGTCCGGGTCATTCGCGATTTCCCACTACCCAAGTCTGATCAACAGCTACGGCAGTTCATGGGTCTCGTGAATTTTTATCACAGGTTCCTACCCCATGGTGCTGAACTTATGCACCCTCTCCACGAACTTCTTCCCAACCGCAAATCGACTTCTGCTACTCTCAACTGGTCTGAGGACGCAATTGCTGCCTTCAATGCCACTAAAGACGCTCTGGCAAATGCAACCCTCCTCTCCTATCCGAGACCTGATGCTCCTACCTCTGTGATGACGGATGCTTCAGATTTGGCTGTAGGCGCCGTGCTGCAACAATACAGCAACGGTACCTGGCATCATATCTCGTTCTTTTCGAAAAAGATGAAACCGGCTGAAACGCGGTATAGTACCTTCGACAGGGAACTACTGGCTATCTACCTCGCAATCCGTCATTTTCGCCATTTCCTTGAAGGTCGTCACTTTCACGTGTGGACGGATCATAAGCCATTGACACATGCTCTCCACACACGTCTTGATCGCCATTCTCCACGACAAGCTCGTCAGTTGGATTACATCTCTCAGTTCACCTCAGCCATTCATCACATTCGAGGATCACAGAACGTTGTGGCAGATGCTCTTTCATGCATCGAGATGAATGCAGTACTTTCAAGACAACCTCCTATAGTGGACAATGCAGCCATGGCTCAAGCACAAGTGACAGATACGCAGATTCGAGCATTGCAATCTTCTCCTTCATCTCCCTTAGTTGTTGAAGCAATTCCACTCCCTACCACCGACATACCTCTTCTCTGCGATACTTCTACTGGTACACAGCGACCCCTAGTGCCCCTACAGTGGAGACAAACTGTATTCGACTCACTGCATGGTTTGTCCCACCCAGGTATTCGGGCAACACAACGTCTCATCACTGCTCGCTATGTGTGGCCTGGCATCAACGCAGATGTTCGAAGATGGACTCGCTCATGTGTCCAGTGTCAGCGTGCAAAAGTCCACAGGCATTCAAGTGCTCCACTGTCTTCATTTCCGTCTGCCACTGCCCGCTTTGATGTTGTACACATTGACCTAGTTGGACCACTTCCGCCGTCACGAGGCTTCACTTACCTATTAACTTGTGTCGACCGGTTCACCAGATGGCCAGAAGCCATTCCCACCACTTCCATCACTGCTGAATCTGTAGCTCGCGCTTTCATTAGTGGATGGATTTCACGTTATGGAGTACCTTCTACCATAATTTCGGATCGTGGACGTCAATTTGAATCGAACTTGTGGGGTTCCTTGATGTCACTGCTTGGCACGAAACAAGCTCGCACTACTGCCTACCACCCACAAGCTAATGGTATGGTTGAGCGCTTTCATCGCCAACTCAAGGCAGCATTGAAGACACAGACTGACCCTGCGCATTGGGTAGATGCACTTCCACTCGTGTTGCTTGGAATTCGGACTGCCTTCAAGGAGGATATATCTGCTACAGCTGCAGAAATGGTATACGGCACGTCCCTTCGACTTCCAGGTGAATTTTTCAGTCCTCCTTCCAATACAGCCCTCGATGATCCTTCAAATTTTGTACATCAGTTGAAATCACACATGCAGCAAATCCGCCCATTGCCCCCTCGCCCAGCTCATAGCAACAGTCACATAAATCCGGACTTGGCAACCACAACTCATGTCTTCATTAGGCAAGATGCTGTTCGCAAACCGCTCCAACCTCCGTACAATGGACCGTACCCAGTAGTTTCTCGCACCGACAAACATTTCACAATAAAGGTCAACGGTCGACAGGACACCATTTCCATAGATCGCCTTAAACCTGCCCATCTGGACGACATTCCGGAACGGCCTTTGCACACCGTCAATTCTCCGATCGAACGTGTCACTCGCTCAGGACGTCAGGTCCATTGGCCAAAGCATCTCTCTTCCTATGTGTCGTGAACACTGAAAGGGGAGTACTGTAGTGGAGCTATCGAACTTTGAACTCGCATCATTATAATTATCATTCATTACGTCATTGTCAATACGTCACTCCTCACTCACTCATTAGTCACGTGATTCTTGACTCTCATAGTCAGTGTCCATGTGCCATACTTGTCCTCGAAATAATATAACGATTTTACCTTTGATAAACATTTTGATTATCGACGTTGTTAGCGCTCGTAGCTACATGAGCAACAGTGGAAGTAGCTTTTCAAGCTGTGCATCTCAAGTACAGCTTCCTAAGATTGCTCTCCCTACATTCAGTGGAGACCCCATGAAGTGGGCAGCATTCTGGAACCAGTTTCAGGCTGCCATCCATGATAACAATGATAAGCTCACAAACTTACATATTTGAGAAGTGCCATTAAAGATCCTCAAGTCTCACCTCTTCTTTTCAGCGCAATTGAGTCTGAAAATCATTATGAAGACATGATCGCTTTGCTGAAACAAAGGTATGACAAACGCCATCTAATACACAAAAATTATGCTGTGTCATTAGTGGATTGGACTCCACTCATCAAGGAGAGCAAAGGTGACTTTCGAGCTCTTACTGACAGAACACGCAACAGCCTTCAAGGACTCCAGAACATGGGTCAGTATGACATTTGTTCATTTCTCACTTCATTGTATGCGTACAAATTGCCCAAGATCACTCAAACAGCCAGGGAACAACATACCAAACACACAAAGGATGTCTTACCTATCACGAAACTGCTTGAGTTCTTAGAAGAAAGGGCTGAGACTCTACCAGACATGGACACTCCAGCTCATAAACAGGAAGTAAAGCTAAACCAACAAAAGAAAAGTAAAGCTGCTGTACAGCACAGCCAACCTGCACCAGTTCAAGTCTCATCCTCTCGGCACAACTGTGTTCTCTGCAGTGGAGAGAAACATAGCTTATATGTGTGCCCAACGTTCAATGGTATGTCTATAGAAGATCGAGCAACTCATGTGAAAACAGCTCATCGCTGTTTCAACTGTCTCGGCTACGGTCATAAGACTAAGGAATGCCTGAGTAGCACTCACTGCAAGAAGTGCTCTAGATTTCATCACACCTCTCTTCATCGAGAGTCAACTCCAGCTGTCAATCAGTCCGAGAGTCCTCCTCAAACCATTCAACCACCTCAACCACTCCCATCACAACCGACACTTCCACCTCAACCTTCACTTCCATCTCAACCATTGCTTCCGTCACAAGCGCCGCTCCCATCACAAACAGAAGGTAGATCATTCAACACCATTGCTTCGGAGCCATCTCCTATCCTCAAGCCCAATTTGATGATGACTACTCAAGTCATGCTAGAAGCACCCTCGGGCAAGAAGCTTATTGCCAGGGCTTTATTAGACTCTGGATCATCGGTGTCATTGATATCCAGCAGGACGGTGCAATGTCTTAATCTGCAAAAGATTCCTCAACAATTGTCCCTATCTGGTGTTCAGGGAGTTAATTTAGGTTACAGTAATTGTCTTGTGAATGTAACTCTTTCTCCCACTCATGTCTGTAGCCCCAGAATCACTCTCAGAGCTGCGGTGGTCAACAAGGTGACATGCAACCTACCACTCCAAGATGCTACTGGGGTTCGGAAGCTCTCCTATATCAAAGCACTCCATCTTGCCGACCCAACATTTGACAAACCAGGCAGAGTGGACCTCCTCATTGGTTGTGATGCTTGGCAAGACATAGTGAAACCAGAAACAAAGAAAGGAAACCCTGACGAGCCAACTGCTAGAAATACCGTCTTTGGTTGGGCAATTATTGGAAGATACACACCTGATCACTCTTCCCCTCCAGCTCTACCAGTTCCTGTCTGCAACCTCTCCGCCAGTGAAACCATGGATTCACTACTTCTCAAGTTCTGGGAGACTGAGGAAGCCTCAAGTCTGACTACCAGTCGTACGTCTGAAGAAAGGGTAGTCGTGCAACATTTCAAGGACAATCATGTGTACTTGTCTGAAGGCAGATACCAGGTATCACTCCCTCGCAAGGCAAGCATTTTCTCTCTCGGAGACTCAAGGAAGCAGGCTCTTCAACGATTTGAAGCAAATGAGAGATCAATCTTCAGAAAAGGGAAGTGGGCTGCATTTCAACAAGTGGTTCAAGAGTATCTTGATCTGGGTCATGCGGAGTTAGTTCCGAAGACAGCCACGAACAGTCCGGTCAGTGAACACTATTACCTTCCTATGCACAGTGTGACTAAGGCCAGCAGCACCTCAACCAAGTTGAGAGTGGTTTTTGATGCAAGTGCAAAAACCACATCCAATGTATCACTCAATGACATGTTACTCACTGGACCTACTCTCTTCAATGCCATTGATAAGATCCTACTTCGCTTTCGCACCTATACTGTTGCCATATCTGCCGACATAAGCAAGATGTACCGGGCAGTAGAGTTGGCAGAGAAAGATAGAGACTTTCATCGTTTCCTGTGGAGAGCAGATAAAAATGAACCAATCCAAGACTACAGGATGACTCGAGTGACGTTTGGAGTAGCATCATCTCCCTATCTAGCAGTTCAAGCTCTGCAGCAAACAGCCCATGACTTCGGTGATGCTTTCCCGCTGGCTAAGTCTCATGTGCTCTCTTCTTTCTATGTTGATGACTTGTTAGCTGGAGCCAACACACCTGAAGAGGCCCTTCAACTCCAACAACAGCTAAGGCAACTCTTATTGAAAGGAGGCTTCGATCTGCGCAAGTGGCGAAGCAGTTCTACACAAGCATTGCAGAACATAGATTCAACTCTCCATGAAAAAATTCCAACAAAGTCACTGACTGATGACCATTCGTCCGAACACCCCAAGGCATTAGGTATGGTGTGGGATTCTATATCAGATACTATGAGTGTGTCTGTAGGTGAACCCAAGGCAATAACACCGACCAAGCAAGGAGTGATTTCCGACATTGCCAGAACATTTGATGTCCTTGGTTGGCTAGCTCCATCTCTAATTGTCATGAAAATTATGTTCCAACGACTCTGGGAACTCAAACTCTCATGGGACGAGGAAATTCCGGCTGAACTATCAAGACAGCATCGACAATGGAGACAACAACTCACACTGCTTAAAGGAAAGTTACTTCCACGCTGTTACTTTCGAAATAGTTCAACTCCAGACACTATCCAGCTCCATGGCTTCTCAGATGCTTCTGAAAATGCATATGCAGCAGTCATCTATGTCAGAGCAACCTACAGCGACAACCCTCCCACAGTATCCTTGGTAACTGCTAAGACCAAGGTCGCCCCATTGAAGAAGTTGTCTATTCCTAAACTGGAATTATGTGGAGCTAGCCAAACTCTTAACCACAACCAGGCTAGCACTTGACATTCCATTATGTGACACTTATGCTTGGTGTGATAACACCATTGTGTTGTATTGGTTGGATGGAAACCCACGAAGGTTTAAAACCTTTGTGGCTAACAGAGTATCGAACATTCTGGACAGTTTACCTCCCACATCTTGGAATTATGTTCCGACAGAAAGCAATCCTGCTGATTGCGCATCACGAGGTTTATTCCCACAAGACCTTATGAACCATGACCTGTGGTGGAATGGTCTGCTTTGGCTACGTACGAACCCCATCCAGTGGCCTCCACAACCAATCTCACTTCCAGCCAGTATTCCTGAAGCAAAGCCAGTTGTGTGCAACATTGTCAGTTACACTTCCACCAAGTGGATTGAAGAGAAATTTGAAACTTATGATAAGCTATTAAAGGTGAATGCTTGGATTCTTAGATTCATTTCTAATCTCAAGCTCAAGCGAGCTAACAAGAACACTCAACTCTCTCCTACATTATCGGCTATGGAACTTCTCTTGTCTGAACAACATTTATTAGCACGCTCTCAGGATCGACATTTTTCTGAAGAACGTCAGCAATTATCACGTGGTAAACCTCTCAAAAATTCAAGTAGATTACTCGCTCTTAATCCATTTCTTGGAGAAGCTGGGTTGCTGGTTGTTGGTGGTCGTCTTTCCAACTCTCAATTGGCTCTATCACAAAAGCATCCACCTATTCTAGCCAGCAAAGATGTCCTTACTCAGCTGATGTTTCGTTCTCTCCATGTATCCTTGTGTCATTGTGGTCCTTCATTACTCTTATCTCATGCAGGTAGCAGAGCACATGTTTTGGGAGCACGTCCACTCGCCAGGAAAGTGTGCAGGAGTTGTGTGGTTTGCAGGAAAGCGGCAGCCAAACTGGAGACACAACAAATGGGACAGTTGCCTAGAGCTCGAGTAATCCCAAGTCCAGCCTTTGACAAGACTGGAATCGATTTTGCTGGTCCGTTTCTCATGAAGAAAGGGCACACCCGAACCAGTCATCGTGAAGACTTACCTCTGTGTTTTTGTTTGTTTCTGCACCAGAGCAGTTCATCTTGAAGTAGTGTCAGACCTCACTACTGAAGCCTTTCTGGCTTGCCTCAAGCGCTTCGTCTCAAGACGAGGATTGCCATCTGAAATTTATACAGACAATGGATCAAATTTTAAGGGAGCATGCAACCATTTGTCTGATCTCTATCAATTCCTGCAAAAGGATGCCACTCAGAACCAAATCAGTGCTTCCATGTTGTCTCAAAGAATAAAGTGGACATTCAGCCCTGAACGTGCTCCTCACTTTGGTGGTTTGTGGGAAGCAGCGGTCAAGTCAGCCAAGTATCATCTCAAACGGGTAATTGGTGCTCAGAAACTTGATTATGAAGAATTCAGCACAGTGCTTTGTCAAGTTGAAAGCTGCATGAACAGTCGACCTCTGTTGCCGATCGACTCTCACTCCGATGATGGAATAGAAGTTCTAATCCCGGGACATTTTCTTATTGGAAGATCATTAAGAGCATTCCCTGAACGAGACACAGTAAAGACGATTTCTCTGCTTCGTCGATGGACGCTCTGCCAAAATCTCATTCAACACTTTTGGAAGAGATGGTCTAGTGAATATTTGCAGCAACTGCAGCGCATGCAGAAGTGGAAGACCCCACAACAAGATATCCAGATTGATGACATAGTCATTATCAAAGAAGATTCAGCTTTCACTAATCACTGGCCACTCGCTAAAGTAACAGCCATATTTCCTGGAAAGGATGGTAAAGTACGAGTCGTACAAGTGAAAACCAGCACTGCTCTCTATAAACGACCGATTTCAAAGTTGGCACTCATTCTTCGCACAAGTTCTTCACAAGAATCTAGGAAGGCCAAGTCGCCCTTCGAGGGGGAGTGTGTTGAAGCCACTGCATGAAAACTAACTTATGATCATTAATACTAATTTACATTTGAACTAGTTCACGCTTTCATTCACTCACTAGTATTCCTATTTCTGTCTCTCACACTAATTTACTGTTAGAATTACTCTCTTATACTGATTGCTTTCTCTTCCTTGTTCAGTTGACGTTGTTGGTTCTCTCTCTAAACTTTATGATTTGGACTCGACTTTTGTCTCTCTATTATTTTTGATCTCATCTCTCATTTTGGAAGGTTACTACCTCTACTAGTTTTTTTTGTGCTCACCGACTGCCTTTGATGTTGTTCTTGTAATTTACTATTAATAATATTTATTCGTAAATTGTATACACTTGGACTAATTCTGAAGGCGAGTCAAACGGCTGGAATTTACAACCCAGTCAAAGGTAGCTTTCGTCAGAGTATTTTGCCATCGGTTGGGTCAAGTCGGTGGTCTAATTCAACTACCATTGGGCCTATATGAATTGTAAAAGGTATCAATGCAGTCATTTATGCTGAATTCACCCAATTCCAACAACCATTGTTTAGACCCTACATAGTCTTCCATATGGCTGTCAACATTAGCATAATAAGTGTCTAAATGCCCGACCTGACAGAAGGAATTCTAATGCTATATCCCACTTAAATCTGTCTATTTCATGCACACACATAAAGCTCTCAAACCTTGTGAATGCAGAAAACAAATCCTCTGGGTGTCTGCCTTGTCTTCTCTGTGCCTTGCTCTCTTTTCTCATGAGCTGGATTATCGCAGAAAGTTCAGACTTCAGTTGTCCTTCCGAGTAGTCTTCGCTGGAACTATTCGATTGATCCGCAAGCATTTCATCGATTTGTACAGGTTCTCGTTCCACAGCCAGTAACTACTGGCTTAACTGTGCAACAAGTAGCAGTAAGTTACGAAGATGTGGCTTAGTATAGAGTGGCTATATTATTTATTTGGTCTAGGATTGTATGAAGAAGAAATAGTACAATATAGAGTATGCCAGAAGCACTGGATCAGTGAAGATTTTTCAAGATACCTTTGATGTCCTGGCAGAATTTTCACAGGAATAGGCGAATGAAATGGTTAGGTGACTATTTAATAAAGCATTAAGTTGTTGTTGTTGTTTTTTTTGTTGTTGTTGTTTTTTTTTGTTTTGCGCAAGAAGGGGCTGGGTGGTGTGATCCAGGGCTCCACTACAGTAGTTTGTATTACAGAGATTTATGGAATAGTCGGGTCATCAAACTATTTCCCCCTCAAAACAACAATAATCTGTCATCTTTTAAAGTATTTGCAACCATAACTATGGTACAAAATAGTTGAACCACGGTGGCAACTTTTGGAATTATTGCTAGATAATCGCCCTCTCCCTAGGGCTTCCTCCTCAGAATCGGGTTGGTTATCAGTGATAATTCCTCAAACACATGGTTTATATCATGTATATAATAATTAAACCCTTGGTGTGGAGAATTATAGCTCCAGCCCAGAGAGGGTGTTTATCTAGTAATAATTCTGAATTGACGTGGTGTAACTATTTCATTCCATGCTTACCATTTCATGCTGTGTAAATGACCAAATAATAGCAGGTTCTAACGGTAAAAATGTGTCCAACATTAACAGTTGCTAGCAAGTACCCGCCCACACAGTGGCACTTGATGTATTACAAAGTAAGAATGCAGTAGCATATTATGTTTTTTATTCATTGTTATCATTCTCTAGCACTTTCCCGCTCTTGCTCTCTTTTTCCCTGAACTATTTCAGATTTTCTTATCTCCCTCCTTCCTTTCTTCAGCTCTTCTTCTTGAGTCACGGAGTCTATTCTCCTCCTTTGTCTATCTCTCCTGCTTCTGAATCTCTCGGTCCTTCTATCATGACTGTGGACTTACACTTTGCAAAACTTTTGCTTCTCTATCATTCTTTTGCCTTCCTTTTTGAAACTTATGCCGCCTTCCCTCACCGATTCCACCCGCTTTTAGTTAATGCAATTAATCGCCTTCTACTGAATGTTATTTAGCGTATTGATCTATGGATTAAAATTAAAATGTTTTGAGAATTTAATGTCATTAAATCCAAAAATATTACTGAGCTATCTCACTTACTATTATAGTGTTCTAGCACTACCAGTAATAATACTAGTGATGTGCTTGAGCATAAATGGCGAGCGAGCCTAAAACTACACTACTGTTAAGAGATTGATTTTAAATTCTAACACGCTAGCTACTAAAAGAAAAATTCGAATTTTAAATTACGTGTATAGGGTAAAGGGGTTTCAATCCCATAGTAACCACTTGCCGCCAACTATTTGAATTGAAAAAACAACAACAACAAACAAGTCATGTTATTTAAAAATTTTTTTGTTATATTCTTTAGTTAAGTAGTAGCTCTAACACACACTACTTTCACACAACTGGGCATACCTACACAAGACTTATCTTCGCAGTTAGCCTAATGGCCAATGAATTTTAAATTAAATACTATTGCGTAGGCTTCCTACAAAAGAATTCAAAACAGTGAACAATTCCATTTCTAGGATGACATGGGGTAATGATCGATAAACCAGAGGATTCTGTTTAGTAAAGTTTGGGACTTATTCATGAATAGACACTGTCTATGCTGTTTCTACTAATATCAGGTGATATGCGAAAGTGATATAATACGCATGTACAAATACGAAAGAACTAGATAATTATAAATGTGGAATGACAGTGAAATTATAACTAAAAAATATTGACAAGTGGAATGAGCTTTGTCTTTGGTCTGCAACACAACAATACATTCATAGAGAACTTTGGCTGTGCTGTCGCAATTGAAACAATACAAAAATTGAGGTGTGTATGGGAAACTGCTCACATATACATATACGGACATACATGTATGCATGCCAAAGTGGTGTTTCAAAACAGCTTCTAGGGACAAAGCTAGTTGTATAATTGGTGAGTGAGCGAAGCAAGCGCGACACTATCAGGAGTAACACAATTGAAATTAAGGATATTTGTTTATATATGTTTGGATGTACGTATGTCATTTTGTACTTTGACCCTGGCATTTTTGTGTTAGTTCAGTTATCCCAAACTTTACTAAACAGAATCCTCTGGTTTATCGATCATTACCCCATGAATAATCCATGAGCTTAAACGGTTAGGTAAAGCAATGTCATTGAATATTTTTTTTGTTTCTCACCTCTAGCTTCACATTCACACTGAAGTTGAACTTAACAGCACTCTTGAGGTCAAAGTGCACTCCATGTAATAGCAGTATTTTATCAGGAGCTCTTATAGTCTGCTATGCTTTTGAAGTGGTAAGTTTTAGTGATCCAGCTGTGCTCGCTGTGTAATGACACTAATATGGTAGTACAGTCTTATGATAAGTCTCATAGTCGACTATGTGTTGTTGATCGACAAGGTAAACTAAATTTCAAGTCCTCACATCTACCCCAAGGATAACCAGCTTTTATAGGCACAAAATTTAATTCATTCGAATTCTTACGATGTTGGCACAAGAATTAAAGGCAGCTGAACTCACTAGCTTCACTTGCTTGCCAATTATTGTTATTATTATCGCAGTCTACAGGTAAGCACCCACTATCACGAAAGCGCCCATTCAGTACATTTCTCTGATAAATATAAATATCCACTTACCAAGTTAACGCCCCAGGTTTTAAATTGCTACACAAACAGGTATTCATTGTCAATTATGTGACCAGCAATAGCAATAGAAATTGTTCATCCGCTGTGGCATTCTAAGCAAACCACAACTTACGATTAGATCAATAAGTTCATCAAAATTTGTTGTGTGGGGAATGTGGCGACGAGCTAGAAAATGGGTGCAACGAATTAGAGCTTTAATGGCCATTCTGTTCTTCAACTTTTCCTCATCATTAGTTGCTGAATGACTGACCCTTCTTGTAGTGCTGTAGCTGCAGCCATCTCTGCTTCACATGATAGGAGGTGAATATCACTCTTTGCATGAATTTTCATCTTCTCTATTGCCTTCTTCCAGTTCGTGAAAGGTTTTGAGATCCATGTTCCTCCTGTTCTTTGAAGAGAAATTCCTCTCTTCCTGCAAACCTTACAAAAAGCTCCTTGGAAATTTTTATCAAACATCAGCCAATTGAAGCTCTCTTCCCATTTTTTGTTGTATTTTCGACTGCTTGCAGTAATTTTCTTGCTTTTCTCATGTGTAGTTAATCTTTCCTTTGCATGCTTCTCATGGACAATTAATCTTTTCTTGGCAGGACTTGGCTCCAAAAACTCAGTATCAGATTGATTGCTGTCAATTTTATCTTCTGTGTCACTGCTACTTGAGTGGCCAGGTGACTTTGAAGAGCTTGCACCACAGAAGAAAGAGCGAATATCCATTTGAGACTATCTTAAGCTGTCAGGGACTACGAGTGCTTAGAGTTCTGGTTCTGGAAGTTGTAGAATCTGTATAGATCAAAACTCAACAACTGCTACGGTGAGCTGAGGGCTGGCCTTTTTAAAGCCAGCCAGCAACCGTAAGTGTGAATCAACGTGTGATAAACCTAAGGGGAGGTGAGAGTCAGAGTTGAATAGTGTGTGAAAAGCATCTAAATAGTGAATGTCACAGTTGACTGAAAATTGCTAGACAGTGGAGGTGAAAATGAGTAGCTGAATTAACTTGTCAGGATCTGACATATGCAGACCTCATTAGATAAGATTATGTTTTTTTAATGTAGGACATAGGCCTTCCAATAATTCTATTTCACTCCCATGGTGACCAGTGCCGCCCGCCCCCCCTTACATTTTCAAAACTCTATTTTGCCCCCCCTTGCAAGAATGTCTGAATGAAACACTGCTGGCCTATGTTTGTCCTTTGCTTGCTTGTTCCTTGATCATGCCGATCTTGCTCACTCCAACATTACTTCTTGCATAATAGTAAAGAGCCTGGTATTGATGTGCTTAAAAAAATTCGATTCTTGCTGAAATGCCTTTACAGAAAAGAAATAAAATATCATACATTTTCATGTTACCCAACTAGTCATCATAACCTTGACAAGGAAAGGGTTACACTATCATTCAGTAGAGGCAATTAATCCTTTCACTGGCAGATTTATGACGACCAATGTGGTAATTTGATAATTTCATGATTTTTTTAAAATTCTTTTCCTGTAAAGACAATCAACTAGAGAAGAATTTTTAAAGCAAGTTAACACAAAGCTATTTTCTACTATCCAAAAAAAAAAAGAGCTTATTCCTCCAAGCTGAACAGCAATGAAAGATTCTGTGTCAAAAGAATCACTGGAGAAGAGTTTACTACACAAGAAGGAGTAATCCGTAGCCTTCCAGTGTGCTCTGGCCCTCCTTTTCCCCACTAAAAGCTTAGACTGGATGTAACACTGGCGCTTGCACCCAACTGCAACATGCTTCACTCCAACCAAGAATATGAACACTTACACATTTACTCTAACATCTGTTTGACCTTACCTAAAGATGACTGACCCTGACAAATTTGACCGCAACAGGAAGCAAATTAAAAGCTAAGCAAATGTTTGTTGTGGTTGTTTTTGATAGGAACTTAAAAGTTATAGACGTCAAGATATGACAATTAAGCACAATACAATTTAAAATTTTTAGCTAGGTATAAGACAAGAGGTATGAAATCATTCAAATTGTTCGAGGCTAACAACAATGGCCACCTAACTAACCTCTGCCATGCATCGATATAAAATGTAACTACTGAGGCATATGTTTCCCACCATTCCTTATAAGTATTTCATAGGTCCTGCTCTGCAAGAGCTAAAATTATTTACTGACAGAACAACAGCCTGTGCTAGTCATTAATAAGTGGCATCTAGAAATACATTCACAATTAAATATATATTTATAGTGAGAACACTAATTATAGAGGTGTATGCCTTATATATATATATTATTCATTTGATACAGGAGAATATCACGAGTCTGTTGGCTTAGTATTTACGCGAGTGCCGCAGGCACGAGCGTAAATACCGCCAATCAGACGAGTGATATTCTCGG
>WLWD01006117.1_pt1 | contig 158247 bp, 126 predicted proteins | sample 6712731 | NCBI WGS metagenome assembly WLWD01 (sample SAMN12718690, study PRJNA576275) | sponge metagenome | isolation source: marine sponge | host: Mycale hentscheli | place: New Zealand: South Island, Marlborough, Capsize Point | collected 2014-11-01
ACTTGACAACTTAAGGGACTTCCATTTCTATTCGAGTTAGTGGCGGTGGTAAGTCAATGCGCTCTTTGTCATGGTTATAGCCGTGCGCACAGTATTTACCTGAAAATACATTGTCCACTAGACTACTGCGAAGGTAAGTCTGTGTAGGTGCGTGTCCAGCTGTGTCAAAGCATTGTGTGTTACAACCACTACTTAGCTAAAGAATATCACAAAGAAAACTTTTAAATAACGTGTATTGTTTTGTTGTTGTTGTTTTTTCCTTCAATTCAAGCAGTTGCAGAGAGTTGTTACTATGGCACTGAAATCCCTTTAACCTGTATGCTAAATTTAAAAACTGGACCTTATTTTCAGTAGCTTCAGTGTTAGAAGTCAATAAAAATAGTATAGTCTTTAGGCTCGCTCGCCATTTGTGCTCAAGCACACCACTAGTTTATTTATTTATCTGTTTATGGGGTACGTGAGACCTCTGTTTTCGCCCGCGCTTTTAATTACGTAAGTTAGGTAAAGCGTTCACAGTTCCAGTATTTTTCAATTAACGATCTCTGAGAATCCTTAGTGGCGGTGGTAAGTCAATGCGCTCTTTGTCATGGCTATAAGCCTTGCGCAACAGTATTTACTTGAAAATACATTGTCCACTAGACTACTGCTAAGGTAAGTCTGTGTAGGTGCATGTCCAGTTGTGTCAAAGCATTGTGTGTTACAACCACTACTTAGCTAAAGAATATCACAAAGAAAACTTTTAAATAACGTGTTTTGTTTTGTTGTTGTTGTTTTCCTTCCAAGCAGTTGCAGAGAGTTGTTACTATGGCACTGAAATCCCTTTACCCTGTATGCTAAATTAAAAAACTGGACCTTATTTTCAGTAGCTTCAGTGTTAGAAGTCAAAATCATTCATATAAAAATAGTATAGTCTTCAGGCTCGCTCGCCATTTGTGCTCAAGCACACCACTAGTTCAGCGAGCGAGCGAAGCTAGCGAAGCTGACTCTCAGTCGTGTTCAATTGAGATTTCAGATATACTAGTGGTGCGCTCGAATAGCCCAAATGCATGGCGAGCGAGTAAATATATGAGTATATAGGTAAAGATGATTTGTGAAGGAAAACACTAAATAATAGCAATGATTAGGCATGAAGAGTTAACAATAACAGAATTACCTGAATAAACTTCGAAAGCAGTGGCAAAGAAGCGCAGCTTGGCAATTTGCCATTCAGTCTTTCGCCAAGAAGAAAGTAGCTATAAACTTTTTGGTTGAAACAAAGTTGGTAAGGCAGTGTAGCAGGATTCCCCGTGCTCGTTAATTGAAAAATACTGGAACTGCGAACGCTTTACCTAACTTACGTAATTAGAAGCGCGGGCGAAATTTTTTGACGTACGCATACATACCTACATATATATATATATATATGTGACAGTCTATGGGAAAAGGGGGCACTTCACTCAAACAAAAAAAATTGAGTTTTTTATGCTAATAAAAAGCTAAAATATATCTCAACTTAGTGCTAAAATACTGGAGGGTAAAACCTTCCCCGTGCAGAGAAACTGGCAGTTGAACTGGGCTGTATTCAGCAAAGCAATTAAACTAGAAATCGAGAAAACATAAATTGAATTTCCACTTCCGGTATAATTAATGTTTCCGTATACTTAACGGCGTACTCCGCATACGCAATTAAATCGTACAACCGCTTTTTAACGGCGACTAACGAAGTTTGCGTAGAGTTCTTTTTAGCTTTCAGAGCGTCTCACAGCCTGTCTTGTCGGAATCCTTGGCTACTCTACTCCATGTAGTGGTAAACTTTCAACCAGAGGTAAGCTGTAGATTGCTTGCGCTATTCTCAAAGCTATGCAGTTTTTTTAGCGGCTTGTTTGAAACTCCGCCCATTCCCCGTTTATTGTACTTCGAGAACGAGAGAGAATAAAAAGTAGCTTGTCTTTCCACGACACGCTTGGGGTCTTTTAAGTTGTTTCGGCATTTGAAATTTGGCATAGACTTAGAGTAAGGGTCACTAAGACTAATTCTGCAAAAAACAAAAATAGGAGAAAGAAAGAATTTTACCTATGACTTACTTTTGGAGCCTATATCTCAATTTCAATTTTTAAGTGAAGTGCCCCCTTTTCCCATAGACTGTCACATATATATCTGAAATCTCAATTGAACACGACTGATAGTCAGCTTCGCTGGCTTCGCTCGCTCGCTGAATTATATAGGTATGTACAGTATGCGTACGTCAAAAATATTCGCCCGCGCTTCTAATTACGTAAGTTAGGTAAAGCGTTCACAGTTCCAGTATTTTTCAATTAACGAGCACGGAGAATCCTGCTGCACTGCCTTACGCAACTTTGTTTCAACCAAAACGTTTATAGCTACTCTCTTCTTGAAATAATTGTGAAGTCTTTGTCAAGCTGCGCTTCTTTGCCACTGCTTTTGAAGTTTATTCAGGTAATTCTGTTATTGTTAACTCTTCATGCCTAATCATTGCTATTATTTAGCGATTTCCTTCACAAATCATCTTTACCTATACTCATATTTACTCGCTCGCCATGCATTTGCGCTATTCGAGCGCACCACTAGTTTATTTATTTATCTGTTTATGGGGTACGTGAGACCTCTGTTTTCGCCCGCGCTTCTAATTACGTAAATTAATCCTTAGTGGCGGTGGTAAGTCAATGCGCTCTTTGTCATGGCTATAAGCCGTGTGCAACAGTATTTATTTGAAAATACATTGTCCACTAGACTACTGCGAAGGTAAGTCTGTGTAGGTGCATGTCCAGTTGTGTCAAAGCATTGTGTGTTACAACCACTACTTAGCTAAAGAATATCACAAAGAAAACTTTTAAAACTTTTTGTTGTTGTTGCTTTCCTTCCAAGCAGTAGCAGAGAGTTGTTACTATGGCACTGAAATCACTTTACCCTGTATGCTAAATTAAAAAACTGGACCTTATTTTCAGTAGCTTCAGTGTTAGAAGTCAAAATCATTCATATAAAAATAGTATAGTCTTTAGGCTCGCTCGCCTTTTGTGCTCAAGCACATCACTAGTATATATCTGAAATCTCAATTGAACACGAATGAGAGTCAGCTTCGCTCGCTTCGCTCGCTCGCTGAATAACATATACCCGATTTTGCATTATCCACCCCTAATACTGTCTCGCTCGCTACGCTCGTTAGCCAATTATGTAGCCGTCATGAATTCCCAGCGTAGCAGTTAGGTAAAGGGTTTGCAGCCAAAGGGGAGGATGCCGCCACCCATGAAGGAGGATCTATAACGCCAAATCGGGTCCTACCAAAAATCGGTCCCCCGGACTGAAATTGGCTGCTAAAAACTGTCGGGACCACAATTGGCTGCCGAATTCAGTCCGGGCGGACTAAATATGGCTGCCAGATGTGGTCCGCTTTGCCAAATTTAGTCCCACCTAGCCCTGGAGGAAAAAAATCAATTGTGTGATTAACTGGAGGTGGTGAGTTATATCAGTATAGTTATAATGTTAAGACTGCTCTTTAGTACTTCTTGTTGATGAGTTTACCTTTCAAATTCCCATTCTCATAAATACCTTTATTAATAGTATATTCAATAAATAATTATAAGCTTCAAGACTTCATCATAGTGCATATGTTTGACTACCTTGAACAATGCAGCAGCTACATTTTCAAAATATTTACGTTTCATAAGAATTTCCTCAACAAAATTTGTGAAATAATCAGTTATAGTCGAGATGTATCTGTTTCCTTGAAGTCAATACCAATGTGGTGCCATGGTGACACAACTGGTACTGGATGGAGCTCTGGAGTAGATTGGCTTAATTTGCCATGGCACAGATCACAATTACTAACCTGGATATATCACAATTAAAAAATAACAACACTCTTTGTCATCAGTTGACCACACTCACTTCTGTATGAGTTTATTTATTTGCTTACCAATTTATTAACATCATTGACCATTCCCTTCCACATAAACCGCTCACTAACTCTTGATAAAGTCTTTTTCGTGCCTAAATGTCCAGAGGTGGGATCGCTGTGGCATGATGCTAGAATTCAGATCTCTCATCCAAATCAGTAATGTAACGAACCTAAGTTATGAAAGTCATTATGAAATTTTCTCCTTTTTTAATCACAAGTAACATTTAACTGGAACAGTAACATTTTTAACTAAAGCTTTTTTTTTTTAATGTTCTGAACAGCCCTTGGTTAATCAGGTCTCAATAATTATAAACTTTAGATAATGTATTTTGGTGTGGAAAAACATATAGCTATATATCCAACAAACATTCCTGTTAGAAACTCTGGATGGAACCCAGTTATCTAAAAAGCTAGTACATCACTATCTATTGCAAATTTATACAATTGTAATTCTTTGAAGCTTGTAAATGCCTTCATGTATATCCAAACTGAAGTATCTCCCTTTTAATTCCGGTATAATCTAGTCATCATCCAATAATGCTAATGCTATTAGTGTGGTTTGGTTGAGAGATTCCAGTACTAGAAAGTATCTTAAATGCTTAGTTTCAGTTTTTTCCCTTGAAGATTTAGCTAATTTTTCTTCAGTATTATGAGTAGTTTTAGTTTTACTATCAATTGACTGTAGTTTTGGTTAATTTGTGTTATCTCAAATTTTTAACAATAAGACCCAGTAAAAACAACAACAACAAAAGTACGTCATTATCGGTGTCAATACCACAGGATTGGAATCCACCAAGCCTCTATATTTCAAATTTTTATTTAATTCGAGCGCACACGGGCGGACCGAAATTAGCAGGGCGGACCTATTTTGGCTGCCAATTTCAAGTCCGGCCGGACCGTATTTGGCGGGGACCAAATTTCGCGTGACACCCCGCCCCCTATATCATTTTTGTTTCACCCGGTTCAGAAACCTTCCTGACCTAAATAGGTGGAAAAACTCGCGAACCCTGATACCAAAAAGGTGGCAGGGTTTCAGTGGTTTTGATACTTGCAGCATTCTATAGCCTATAGATTTATCTAACCATTCGTTCCAGGCATAGTGGTTGGGTAAAGGGTCTGGCCTGGCGAGAGACTCGCTCGGGGTTCTCTGTCTGGATTAGGTAACTATTCTTCCCTCCCAGCTAATTCTAATTCATTTGCCCTTGTTCGTTATGGCTAATTGGTATGTCTGGAGAATAGTTTTGGCAGCTTCTATTGGTGCTAATCTGACCGGTCTTCGTATTAGTCCGGCGTAGCCAGACCCTTTACCGAACCGCTACGTGGGTCTGGCTACACCAGACTATCTTCGTATAAGGTAAAGTTATCAGGAAAATCTCTCCATTTTAATATGCTCATTGTGACATGAATGGCATTTTTGAAATGCTAGGGTTTCAGAGCGTTTTTTCTGAAAACTTTGAGCTGTTAGATCAGTGTTCAGTGGATCCTGTTGAAGGTTAGTTATAGCAATACCTCTTACTGTAATATTTATCTTGTTGCTGTACTTCATACTTATTATAGTAGTAAAGTGCAAGGACATGACAGTTCATTAAAAACAATAGATTTACAGCTAATATAATACACTGTTGTGCATTTTTAACTTTCATGTGCACACATAATAGATAAAGGAGATAGTGAATGTATGAGAGCAGGGAAAAAAAGCAAACCAATTGCAGTAACTTTGTTGCTCTATACATACGCAAAGAATAAGAGTGTACATTAGTGTTGCACTGATATGGCAAAACGGGTGAGGCTGGAGAGTTACTATAGTGTAACTATTTTACCATAGTTACATTTCCAACAATAAAAAAACAAACTAATTGCAGGACTGTTTGAGAATACGAGCTGTACTATCTTTTGTAGACATTGTATCTTAAACTCATGCTACACTGGCAGTTACTCACACACTTTATACATGCAGTATATTATCTATTATTCTGCAGCTTGATGTTGCTTGAATAAGAATACTGATAATAGCAAAAGCTGTCAATACCTTGTCAGAGGTTTTTCAAAAAAATTTCCATAGGCCTTGTATCAGTGAGATTTGGCACCATTTTTGTGTGAGGTACATGATGAGAATCTAACAGTCGAGAAAGAAAGCACGGAGTATGAGCTTTGGTACAGTGTATGGGATAAAGGCAATGATTTTTGAGAACTTGTACCGGATATATATAGGTACGATATATTCTGAGTTTGAGAATGTGACAGCAGCTTGTGGAATATGCACGTCAGTGAGACCATGTGACAGAAGTGGAGGAAAAGCCAGTATAATATTGGTAAGTGTGCTGCAACTTCTTATTGCTCAATAAAGTAAGTGTTGGAGCAAGCAAACAAGTGACAAACATAGGCCAGATGGCACAACAATAAACAATTAATTAATGATTTACACCTTATTGAGAAAGGACAAACATACATTCACACTTCATTCAAACACACATTTATGCATTAGCTTCATGAAAACAACCCCCCTTGGACTGAGCTACAGTATATAGTGTACTGACCCAGCTCAGTCCAATCAGTTGTGCAGTTGTTCAGTTTGTTGCAGTTGTTCAGTTTTGTTGCATTTGTTCAACTCTTCTAGCCATTCATCGCATTCTTCATTTCATATTTTCTTGAATATTATTCGACTTCCTATTCGTTTACTCATCATTGTACTATTCTTCAATTTCATATAACTTAAAACCTATCTACCTTTGATTGTCTGGGGCGTAGTCTAACTGCACTCTGGATTAGCATACAACGGACATTTGCGCAGGAAGAGACATACCCAGTGCAGTGTTCGTTCATTTAAGGGCGAGTTGTGTTTCTACTAGGTAACCAGCCGCTACGCTTAATTGTGCACTAGAATATTATGAAGGTGGATTTTGATGATTTCAGAGAATACACTTTCTAAGGCACCCACTATATAGTGATAATTAGAATCTATAGTATTACATACTTGCCAACTGTCCCAAAAGCTCCGGGACAGTCCCATATTTATCACTCAGACATTGTCTTGCAATGGAATTGGAATTATTGAAACAACTTTTTCTATTGTTTGTCCTGGAAATGATGAACTTCGTATCTGTTTACTATGCATGATCTGCAAAGATGTTACTTAGCTAAGCCAAGCTTGCAAATACTCCACTGTTCTAAAAAAATCCGTTCAAATTGGAACGTTTATTTGACTCTAAAATTGCGTTTTTAATTTTCATAAAATAAATTCAATTGGAAGTAAAGTTACCACACAATTTTCAATCAGCCATCTGCAACCACTACCTATTGTCACCAGATACTTTTAAACTATCATGTTATCATTGCTTCATTGTAATTGATGTGATTTTGGGTGTGGTCTGGGGTGTGGGCGTAGTGTTCCTGAGATGTGATTTGAAATGTTGGCCACTCTGGTATAACCATGTAGAAAATAGCAATTGGCTTCATGGGATATTCAATCTTTAACAGTCTCTTTCACTATTACATTAAAATTGCTCCTTGGCATACCAGCCAATGTTTCTTTTGATGGTAAAAGTATCTGCTGAAGTAATATTTAAGAGCACATAAAACTGAAGAAAAAATTAGAAGAATGGATTTGCATGCAGCAAGGTATCAACAATGACATCAGTGCTACTTCTCTTAATTCTCAGCACACATAATGCTCTGAAGAGTAACAACATAATGCTCTGAAGAGTAACAACAATCATTCTATCTGTCCTTTTGTCTTTCTGTCTGTCTGTCTTTCTGTCTGTCTGTAAGACCACATGCACAAGAACTTGTGAGCTAACCACCAACTTCAGCTCACTACTCCCTGCTGGTGTGCTCACTACTCCCTGCTGGTGTGCTCACTACTCCCTGCTGGTGTGCTGACAGAACAAGTCAAGAACTGTCCAAAAGCAATTGGGCGCACGCCACCCGACTTTTTTTTCAAGCATGACTATAATTGTGGGCCACTATTTCACTTAACACTGAACAGAATCTGGACAGGCACTGTTGCCTTGCACCCTTTGGGATCCGCTTCAAAACAGGTATACGCTGGGAGGCTTTTAAACTAAACTGTTTGGGAGTTCTGCAGTTTGTTGGCTTCCCGCTAACAAAATTGTACCAATGATCTTCGGTGGCTTCCCAGACCCAGGACATCGACTATGAATTGGGCCATGAGATCTAACAAGCCATGAAGCGGTGATAGAAAAAGTACACAGGCACACACTACAAGAGGCAAATGTCGACGCCATTTTTTTATATAGCTAATTGTCAAATTCATTTATTTAATTATTATTATTATTATTATTATTATTACTATTTTTTTTTATAATGTTTATTTATTTAATTTATTTATATTTATTTATTTAGTTGTTTATTTATTATCATTCATTATTATGATTTTTAGTGTTAGCATTTTCTGAAGTTCCTGAAGGTCTGTTGTCATAGTTTTCACAATTGTACCATCTCACAACTGATGAAGGCTTCTCGAAGCCGAAAACATCTTGTTATAATTATAAACTTCATCAATACTACGATAAGTTAACAAAAAAATGATTATATTCATTTATAAGTATTAACGTAGTAGTTAAAAATGAATTTGTACAATGAGCCTTATTATTTAGTATCTGTAGACAGTCTTCAAAACACAGATGATGAGAATACATATGCTGGTAAGGAAGAATAATTAATGTTGGAATAATTTAAAGCTGCCTAAATTCAATGAGACAATTTACTCTGAAATAAAGTGATTTTGTAACATTCCCTCCCCCTCCCCTCCCTCCCCCTCCCCTCCCTCCCAACTTTTCATTTTTGTTCACAAAAACACAAGACGATTTCTCACCTGCTAGTGCCATTTACTTCTTAGAATTTATGACTCAAGAAAGTCCCACTCTTAGCTAAATGATCCTAAATATGAATCCCTCTTTATTACTTTAAATATACGAGGTTATTTAATTAATTTAATAAATTTATAAGAAATTTTAACAAAAAAAAAAGAAGATAAAAATTTGACAACGTAATTAGCTAGTACATTAAAAAATATACATCCTTTGCAAACACATCCTGCAGACATTAATCATAGCATTATTATTGCATTATAGACGTGATTGATCATCTGAAACATCTGTGGAAAGAAACTGCAGCAAGATCGGGCGGAAGAATTGAGAGTTTTGCAAGGTGGTGAAACTGCTACTAAAGTCGATCCTAAGGTGTACCACAATATTCAGGTTGTGCTAAGCAGACTCGTCACTAAGGCAGAGCAGTTGGTCGACAATGTCACTACCAACATAGCTGAATCTTGGATGCATTTGAGGTCAAAGTATGATGGAGGAAAGGTTTTCAACCGTCCACAGTTCGGGTCTTGGGAAGATCGCTTCATGGGTGCTGGTTTACTGCGCAGTGTGGGAAAATGAATGGGGGCCCAGTCTATGGAAGGACGTCACCAAATCTTCACCAAGTAAGGCATTCAAAGACACAGCAAAATGATCTAGTGTGAAAAGAAAAAAACCCCAAGAGAATGTGAAACAACAGCGACGACTGAAGAAAATATCACAGAAGAACTAGTCAGGCAAGGGTAGGAAGGCGTACAGTCGGCATGATAACGGATTACCTGATACAGTTGATAATGTAGCTATCACCAGATCACTTGGAGACATTGAAGCGAGGATATTATGAGGAAAACATTATAGTGACCAGTGAAGAAAAGATTCACATACAGCAGGAAACAAAAGATCAGGCTGGTAGTAACACATGGCTTATGAAATGTAGGAAGTGGCTCAGAGCTTCTGTAACTGGAGGTATCGTGAAAATGAGAATCACTATGAAGGGAAGAAGGTTGAGAATTTATTGTACAGTCAGTCAATTTAAACACAGCCACATATTACGGCCAAGTTCTGAAGGAGAGCGCCAAGGAAGAATATCAGACTTACCAGAATCAGCACGATCTGGATTGAAAGTAGACTGCTGTGGTCTTTTTGTATCTGTGGATAATCCATGGCTGATAGTAACACCCAATGGACTGGTTACTGACCCTGGTAACACCACAGACCCTCTAGGCTTATTGGAAAAAATTATTTTATTGTAAGAAAGCTATCATTATTAGAAGCAGTCAAAAAAAAACCTTCCCTCTGCCTAAAATTAGTCGAAAACTTTACTTCATTTCAGTTTCAACTAAAACTAAACCATGATTATTATCACCAAATACAATGTCAACTTTGTTGTACACAATGAAAATGGTGTGATTTTGTAGTAAGAACAGACAGTGATCTTAATGTGGAGAGGATTTACAAAGATCCTGAATGGGAAACAAAAAACTCAACGAACTGAAGTATTTTTATTTTTCTGCCCTATTTCCTGAATTAGTATGTCATTCAAGAGCCTCTTCAACTAAAACTAAACATCACCAAATACAATGTCAACTTTGTTGTACACAATGAAAATGGTGTGATTTTGTAGTAAGAACAGACAGTGATCTTAATGTGGAGAGGATTTACAAAGATCCTGAATGGGAAACAAAATAACTCAACAAACTGAAGGATTTTTATTTTTCTGCCCTATTTCCTGAATTAGTATGTCATTCAAGAGCCTCTATGCCATTTATTATTATGCTTACTCTTTACACCTGTATTTCATAGCTATCACACTCGTTCACCATTGTGTCCATATAATTCGCCAAGTAAAGAATTTGACTGACACAAGCATGCGTAAAAATGTTTGAGGTAACACCCTCTTTCTTGTGTTGGGTTTACAACCTTGCTAAACTAATATGATTTGCGGGTGTCTAGTGGTTTTTATACTTGCAGCTTTCTATAGCCTATTGATTTATCTAACCGTTCGTTCCAGGCGTAGCGGTTGGGTAAAGGGTCTGGCCTAGCGAGAGACTCGCTCAGGGTTTGGGTAGCTATTCTTCCCTCCCAGTTAATTCTAGTTCATTTGCCCTTGCTCTGCTGGTTATGGCTAATTGGTATGTCTGGAGAATGGTTTTGGCAGCTTCTATTGGTGCTAGTCTGACCGGTCTTCGTGTAGGGTAAGGCTATCAGGAAAATCTCTCCATTTTAATATGCTCATTGTGATTTTTAGGTCCATGAATGGCATTTTTGAAATGCTAGGGTTTCAGAGCGTTTTTTCTGAAAACTTTGAGCTGTTAGATCAGTGTTCAGTGGATCCTGTTGAAGGTTAGTTATAGCAATTCCTCTTACTGTAATATTTATCTTGTTGCTGTACTTCATACTTATTATAGTTGTAAAGTGCAAGGACATGACAGTTCATTAAAAAAAAAGATTTACAGCTAATATAATACACTGTTGTGCATTTTTAACTTTCATGTGCACACATAAAGATAAAGGAGATAGTAAATGTATGAGGGCAGGGGAAAAAAAACAAATTGCAGTAACTTTGTTTTTACTCTATACATACGCAAAGAATAAGAGTGTACATTAGTGTTGCACTGACATTGCAAAATGGGTGAGGCTGGAGAGTTGCTATAGTGTAACTATTTTACCATAGTTACCCATTTCCAACAGTAAAAAAAAAAAACAACTAATTGCAAGACTGTTTGAGAATCCGAGCTGTACTACCACACACTTTATACATACAATATATTATCTATTATTCTTGCCAGGTAAAGAACCTGGCACAGCTTGATGTTACTTAATACTGATAATAGCAAAAGCAGTCAATACCTTGTCAGAGGTTTTTCAAAAAAATTTCCATAGGCCTTGTATCAGTGATTTGGCACCATTTTTGTGTGAGGTACATGATGAGAATCTAACAGTCGAGAAAGAAAGCATGGAGTATGAGTTTTGGTACAGTGTATGGGATAAAGGCAATGATTTTTGAGAACTTGTACCGGATATATATAGGTACGGTATATTCTGAGTTTGAGAATGTGACAGCAGCTTGCGGAATATGCACGTCAGTGAGACCATGTGACAGAAGTGGAGGAAAAGCCAGTATAATATTGGTAAGTGTGCTGCAACTTCTTATTGCTCAATAAAGTAAGGGGCAATATTACGAAGGTGGATTTTGATGATTTCAGAGAATACACTTTCTAAATCCAAGCACCCACTATATAATGATAATTAGGTAGTATTACATACTTGCCAACTGTCCCAAAAGTTCCGGGACAGTCCCAAAGCTCTGGGACAGTCCCAGATTTATCACTCAGACATTGTCCCGCAACAAAATTGGAATTATTGAAACAACTCTTTCTATTGTTTGTCCCGGAAGTGATGAACTTCATATCTGTTTACTAAGCATGATCTGCAAAGACTTTAGCCAAGCTTGCAAATGCTCCACTGTTCTAAAAAATCCATTCAAATTGGAGTGTTTATTTGACTCTAAAAATTGCTTTTTTATTCTTCATGAAAAATATAGATTCAATCGGAAGTAAGTTACTGCACAATTTTTAATCAGTCATTGGCGACCACTACCTATTGTCACCAGCTTGTTGCATAACATTATAGTGGTTCAGCTTAGGCAGAAAATCACTTGATTAAATATATATTTTTTAATTATCATGTTATCATTGCTTCTTTGTAATTGATGTGACTTTGGGTGTGGTCTGGGGTGTGGCGTAGTGTCCCTGAACTACGATTTGAAACATAGGCAACTCTGGTATAACCATGTAGAAAGTAGCAATTGGCTTCATGGGATATTCAATCTTTAACAGTTTCTTTCACTATTACATTAAAATTGCTCCTTGGCATACCAGCCAATGTTTCTTTTGATGGTAAAAGTATCTGCTGAAGTAATATTTAAGAGCACATAAAACTGAAGAAAAAATTAGAAGAATGGATTTGCATGCAGCAAGGTATCAACAATGACATCAGTGCTACTTCTCTTAATCCTCAGTACACATAATGCTCTGAAGAGTAACAACAATCATTCTATCTGTTCTTCTGTCTGTCTGTCTTTCTGTCTGTCTGTCTGTTTGTCTGTCCATTTTATAATCATAAAAATATGCTTACCTTGTACATGATATTCTTTAGGGATTGATGATATCCGTGAGTCCCATGTGTGCTTTATTTGGAGCACTATTCGGAGCTTGTAAGTTGACATTATCACTGGTCTTTCTCTCATGTCAACCTAACGGGTCATATTTAAATAATACTTGGTGGGGGTGTGTGAATACAGAGATTTCAACTAAATTGGACCAAGTATCACGAGACATGCTAATAATAGCACTAGCTGGTCTTCACTGATAATAGCAATAGCTGGTCTTCACTATTATTATACTAAAAGCGTTTTGTTCAGTTTAGTATATCTCCTTATTGCTGTTTTGAGTGCTGATTGAGCACTTACCACCAGAAGTTCCCTCAGAAATAAAACAAACTTGTAGCTAAGGGCTCATAGAGATATCCACATGATGTGTATTGGTATTGCTGTGATCATGTGCATACTGTACTTTGCTCTAAATCCAATTTATGAAGCATGATAGTGCAATGAAATTTATAAAACTAGTGACATTTGCGGTGGAGGCAAGGTCGCGGTAACTAAACGCAAGTGTAGCGTTTTAACTCGAGAAAGAAAGCTGGAGATAATATCAGAAGTTAAGAAAGGGAAGTCAGTGATGCAGTGTATGGACCAGTGTTGTGGTAATTGCAATTGGTAATTGTAATTAGCTGTAATCATTACACCATCTGCAGTAATTGTAATTGTAATTGTAATTGCATACCTGTAATTGGCAAGTAGTTGGGGTCAAAAACCACTTTGGTAAAGGGTCAGTTCTAAAGCACATGGCTGAATTAAAACAAAATTACAAACTTAGTGGGCCCTATTACATGACCACTTATCCTGAGGAGGCTATGTGATGTAATTGTATGTAATTGCTAACAGATTTGTTGTAATTAGTTCTTAAAGGTGTAATTGGTAATTGAAATTGTAATTGAGAAGCAAAAATTTAAAGTAATTGTAATTGTAATTGATTACTTTACTCCTGTAATTGCCACAACCCTGGTATGGACAGTTTGGTTTTCCAAAATCTACAGTGAATGATATTTGGACATGAACGATGAAGAAATTGTATCAGCACAAATGGCAAGCGAAACAAATAATTCAAATAACAAGTATATCAACAAAGAGACAAATACATAGACAGAGGCTGAGAAAGAAAAGAGATGAGGAAAGGAGGAAACAATAAAAAATAATAATAAAAAAAAGACGTTTTGACTTTTTGTTGAAGTCCTCCTCAGGGGGATCATTCAGTCTGTATATTCCTAAAGGTAGCTATAAGTAGCTATGTAAGTCGTTGACCATGTATTTTAGCTAACAATGGTTGCTATGGCATCAAAACCTTTACCGTATAAAAATAACTTAGCTGGTTTTAAATACCACACAGTTTGAAAATCATGACCTGCCTACTCCTGTAGTAGCTAAAAAAATGGGTGAAATCTAAAAAGCTGTGTATAAGGGCACTGTTTATTTGTTGGTTAAATGTTTACTTATTTTTGTGCTACTGTTTAGCTCAGCAACACTTTCACACACACACTTGTTCAGTGGATACAAGACTTACCTTTTATTTTCTTTGTGATTTGATCAGACAATAGACTTTTCAAGTAGTACAGTTGCGTAGGGCGTATATCAATAACAAATAGTGCATTAACCAAAGAGTACTTCAACGACACTAATTTTTGGAACAAATAATACCATTAGGCTACACTGAGGCAACGACATAATTAACCACATGTACATATAAAAAACAAATAAAATGTCCTGATTTTCAATTGTGTTACCCCTGATAGTGTCTTGCTCATTTCGTTCGCTCGCCAACAAGCTTACAAATACTTGTGTTCACCCAATTTGATTGTTCTATCAATACAGTGCTTCAATGTAGCCTTATTGTATGATTTGGTCCAAAATATTGCTCTAAAATTGATATTGAACCTTATCATGCTCCATTATGCCCTATGGGTGTCTATCTATATGCCTAAAATGCTGGCATTATAGCAGATATCATGAAATCTGTTGCTCATTTTGTAGCTACATCAGTAGAATTGAAAAATGATTCTGTGAACCCAAATTTCTTACGTGAGTGATTTCTTGAATCTCACAGAAATTTCTTGAGAGTTTAAGAGAAACTAGCTCACTGTTCACATCTGTCTTCGGCAGCAGATCAACTTTCTATCACCTCAACGACTAGACCGGTTGCTTAATTATTACACCTATAAAGCTTTACTTTATCCCCAAATTTTTAATTTGCCAGACATTGAATAGTTTCAGGTATTTTTATGTAACCACTTGAAGGGTATAATATTGGACATCTTCAACAAGACAGATGACAATTGAAGGATTAAAAAAACAAAAAAAACAACGAGAAACAACAACTATAACAAACAATTCCTGATCACTTTACCATCTGCCATTTTAAAAGCAGCTGTTCTTTATTTAACTTATCATTATTCTTGTAATTGATAGGGACATCTAATCCATTGGGGAGGAGGACTGTGCTTTCCATCTCTGGATGGGTAATGGCAGTGGGAGCACTGCTTTCTGCTGCATCCTTTCACTCATGGTACATATAGGCCTCTTACCCTAAAAAAAGTCATAGTAAATGAGTTGTAATTAATATATTTTTTTTTTTAATTTTTCAGGCTATTCATATTAGCAAGAGGAATAGCTGGCTTCAGTACTGGGTAAGTACTTATAGAAAGAAAGACTTTAAATATTAAAAGTAATAATAATAGAAAGAACGTATAGTTGAATTTAAATATTGCTCAGGCAGCGTTATTAGTATTTTAGATGACAGTTCAAGTATTACGAGTATTTACTTTATTGAAACTTTAAGCAGCTCTGTATTTAAATCTTAGCAGTGTGCTATAAAATGGTGAAATAAACAAAAACAGCAAGCACGTGGCCGTAGTCACATGATCATCAGGTGCTCTCCTGTTATTAACCCCTCAGTGCGCATATGTGTGAGGGTTATAGTAGTCTCTTTGTCATTCTGAGCACTTCTATATGGCCACGCCCATTCATTTACCTGCCATTTAGAATTGCGCGCACTCGTGTGAGCATACAATTATTCTTTATATCTGGTTTATCTTACGTTAGGAGGTCTGCCCTAAATGTTGTTCAACGTGCATATCAGGAAGTTCCAGCGATCCTGATTCATTAAGGGAGGGAGGGCGGCTAGTTACCCCTTTACCGGGATCAACCCTTGATGCATAATTACACAGCTAGATTAAAACCATTATTGCTATGAGCTTAAAATTTAAGACATTTTTTTATTCAACAGTAGCAACTTTGTTAGCAAATTATTGAACTAACTACCGCTGAGGGTTTGCACTCTTAGTACTCTAGTTTGAAATAATATTTGTTAACACCACTAAATTGTTACTTCTTTAATGTTCTTTTAATAATCATTGTAAATCATATATTGAATACATGTACATAACAACCCACTATATGATACAAAACTCAAGAGTATTGATAATGGAAAAGTAAGTTAACGTGAGCATGCTCAATACATTCAGTGAATAAAGATTAATGTCAATCTATCATAAAAGGAATATTGTTATTGTTTTTATTATTGTTGTTGCTTTAAAATTTGAAAAAAAACAAAACATAGCCCACATTCTAAAAGGACTCTTATTGATGCTAAAGTTCTTGGTCGTTCATTTGTTTACGTATTTGTTTGTATTATTTATTCATTAGTGTAACTTACAGCATTTTGGCTACTTATATTTCTGAAATGTCTCCTGCTCAATCCAGAGGAAAATTAGCTTCTTTTATTGGTCCTGCCTACGGGTTTTTCCTGGTGGCCCAATACGGAGCCAACTGTGGGTACGCAAAGTTCTGCACTGGATGGAGAGTGTCCTTTGCAGTGCACGTAGCCGTCGCTGTGGCTTACGGAGTAGTAATGCTACTGGTTCCTCGAACTCCAAGGTGTGTAAGTTCTAAAGGTAGTGTGAAAGACAAAGCTATAAGCAATAGACTGCTTGCAGAGGGAGTAAATGGGCAGTTAAAGGAATTGTCTCAAAGTTTAAAGTAACTTTAGAGGAATCATAGCAATTTATGGTCTAATAAAATTGGCTACATTAGGACATTTGGCAGTTGGAGGTATGCTGAAGTTAGGGTTGTTACTCAGGTAATTATATACCAGTCTCCTCAATATCCATTTATAACTCCTAAGGCCTTAGTTTATTTATTGATTGACTGATTGATTGAATTAATTATTTATATAAATTTATTAATTTGTTTATTCATTCATTAGTTTTTCTCTGTTTTACCACCCATAAACATATATTTATTTGCTATATACAGAATAATGCTGCTGCTGTTGTTGTTGTTATATATAACCATCAGTGTCACCATTGCAGTAGAACCATTTTTGAATGATCATTCAGTGGTGTGATGTTACAAACTAGCCACTGTCACAGCCACAAATAGTGGGAAAGTATTCACATGTCAAGCTAGCCTCGTTAATTTTACTAGGCTTGCAAAGTCACCAGTTCTAAGACTAGTTGTCTAAGAAGCATCAAGATGCCTGCTGCCAATTAGAGCTTAGTTATGAAACTTTTATTTAAAAAACAAAACAAAAAAAAAACAGCTACTGAGACTTACCTAAAATGAAAGGAAGACTTATCTATAAAGTGAGTCTGGGCGTCCTTGGTTAAATGATAAGTATATGTTACACCCGGTGCAGGATTTACACAATAGAGGACCAAAGGCTTGAGGATAGCGTAAATCCCATACTGACCAAACAGAGTGGTGAAACAGAGTTGTACCATGGCTCTAGGATATAGAAAATGCATAATTTTTGATAGGACAATTCACTTATTCTCCTCCCAGGAAGTGAGTATGATATATATTTACCACAAATTGAGCAATCTGATTGGATGGTTTGAAAAGACTTTACAAGTTCAATTCTTGGCCTTTATATGATAATGTTGAGAAAATTGTTTGTATGTTGAAGTGAAGATATGAGTATGAATGTGGTACACACAGAAATATTTAATATATATTTTAAGTTCACACATATAACATACAACATTGTGTGTGTGTGAATTTATTAATTAAAATGAAGTTAACATGAAGTTAACACAGTGGTGATTGAGTGCTTCATTTTTTCCTTTCTCTTTCCAGGTGGCTTGTTCTTCACAAAAGAAGTAGTGAGGCTAGACTTATTCTCTCCAGAATCAATGGCCTCCCTCCTGATGACATGACTGTACAGACAGAGCTGAGAGAGCTGGAGTCCACAACTTCTGAATTGTCAGATAACTACTGCAAGAGTCTGGCAAAACAACTACACTTCACTGTTAAGTGGAAATATTTAAAAAGGTAAATAGTTTTAAAGAAATATCAAAATTTATAATAACGAAGACAAAAAACAACAACTTTATTTTCACTAGTTCCTAATATGGTTTAATCATTTAGATGTTTTTAGAGAGAGGGAGGGAGAGAAAGAGAGAGTGGGTAAGGGACTTGTTTTTCCTGACTAAAACTATTAAAGAGGCTCAATGCTCGTGAAGATTTCGGATTCGATTTTTCTATTTTTATTTCAGTATAATTATTTATTACATCAATGACAGTTCAATATAATATAGAAATTTTTCAAAACCCATGTTCCTGTTCATTTCAGGCTTCTTCTCTGTTGTTCTCTCTTTGTTGTTACTCCACTTATTGGAAATTTTGCAACGTAAGCGTATTTTACAACAACTGGTACCACCAAGTGCACCTATAAATTTTCATTGCTGTTTCATTGTTAGTGTCTATGGTACCACTTTCTTATGCCAGCTCAATGTCTCCGGATGCACTGCCAATGTAATAGTTGGTATATTTGGTGGTATTGGAGGATCCATTTCATCTCTACTAATAGACAAGGTAACCATTTATATGCATCTGTAGTTTGCATTTTCAACTTTAGAAAATTCAACCTGAGTTTACAGTACTGGACTACATTTTTGTCTTTCAAGCATAGGTTGGTAGGAAGACTATTATGCTGGTAGGATCGTTATTAATGCTCATTTTACAAGTACTTATGACAACCCTCATCCGAGTGTTTAACTTAGAAGAAGAAGGCAATCTGGTGGTAGGATACATCTTCACTGCTTTATTCTGTATTTTTTCCTTTGTCTACGCTGGATCTTGGCTGTAAGTAATTATTAAAAAAAAAAAAGTTTGTAATAGACTTGAGTTTATAGAAAAAATTTGGACTTTTTCTAATCTGCTTTATAGTATACAATTCTTGGGCTGGAAGGATCCGTATTTATATTTGAAGAAGTCTCATGTTAAACTATTAATTAAGAAACATGAATTTAGGATTTATAGTAACTTGTGTTTCCCAAATACTTTTTTTTAATGATGTCTTTCTTGAAGTAGATGCACTCAGTATGTTGTATTTTTTAGCTTTATGAGATCATTGAATGGATTTTTTGTTATGCTTTTGCCATTCGTGGAGTCGTAGCTATACGTCATCATTTTTATATTTGGAAGGTAACAAAATATTGTAATGCGGTAATTTATCTCCGGTATTGCTTTATGCTGGAAAGTACTGAATGCTGGAAGTGGAGTTTCGTGTTGAAAATATGTACCGGTGAGTGTCTCTGGCCTGTTAGCTTCTCTTATGAAGACAGCATTTACATGTACCGTTTTAATTGCTCAAGCTATATTGAAGCCTGATTAGAATAGCCAATAAGATTGTAGCACCAGGAGTGATATAAATATCATTGTGAAGTGCACACTTTTGACTCCATATAAGAAAGAGAGACCTCACATAATTTGCACAGCAGTAGTTGACAGTTCCCATCCCACTAATTTTTCACATGGTTATATTGTCTTCAGGACAACTCCGTGGGTGTACAGCAGTGAAGTTTTCCCATTAGAAGCCAGAGGTTAGTTTATCTGCGGACACCTTAAAATTAATAAAAAGCAATTATAAATTTTAAAAACGACAGGCAATGGTAGTGGTTATTTTAACTCCTTATTGTGCATGAAACTTTATATTTATAATAAATTGAAGCTATTGGTTTACAACTCTGGACTTACTTGAAATAACACACATACAATATGCATTAAATGGGAATCCAGGTGGTTACTTTGATACTCATACACTATCCAATGTTTTTATTTTAGGAATTCAAGTTGCTCTTTCTTCTGGAGTGTTCTTTGTATCATCTGCAGCAACAGCTCAAATTACTTCACTTTTCATCAGCTCTTCTCTAGGAATTATTGGTTTTCTATATTTGGTGATTGGTACAACCGTTATAACTTTCATGACAGTTCTTCTAGCAGTCCCTGAAACTAAGGTAAGGAGTGTGTTGCCATCCTGGCGAAAGAGGAGGCAGTTATAAAGCTCATTGCTTGCCAATACCTATTAAGTTATTTACAATTGCTCTGATTTGTGTTCCAAATTTTTTTGCAGGGAATAAGTCTGGAGAGGATGGATGAATTGTTTGAGAAACCATGGCTGGAGAGAGTTAATATAAAGTTCTATTTAAGGTATTATGTAATAATCATTGAGGCAGTATGTATAAGACGGGCCTTTGAAGTTCAGTCCAGTAAAAATGAACTAGAATACTAAGAGTGCAAAACATTAGCGCAAGTTAGTTTAATAATTTGCTAATAAAGTCATTGCTGTTGAATACAAAAAAGTTCTTAAATGTTCAGCTCGTGACAATAATGGCTTAGCGTATCTACCTAGCTGTGTAATTATGCTAGCTAAACCCAAAACTTAAGACTTAAAAATCATACAAGAAAAATTCCTATTGCCCCATCTCCATTCATATCTGTAAGCCACTCCTATGCCTGCCACAAACATGATACAGGTATTTTACACCTACTGGCCTATGTTGTTCCTCAGTGTGCATGCGAGTGAGGGTTATAGTAGTCTTTGTCATTCATTTGTTCATTCACTCTGTCAACAACAAATCTCGAAGATGGCAGACTTTTATACCTAGAGAGAAGAAGAACTCAGAGCTTAGAGGACAAGTTAAGTCCCTTTAATGTGCCACTTTTTTAATTTCGGCAAAGTTTTTTAGAAAACGAGAGAAAATGCAGACAACGATTGAGCGCTGCTATATGGCCATGCCTATTCATTAATTTACCTACCATTTAGAATCATGCACGCTCATGAGTGTACAATTTTTACCGCTCCTGGCTCCAGTGATGATCTTTCATCAAGAAGTATCTATAGCTGGAGGTGTGATTATCTTATTCATGTAAGTATGCCTGCTCTTAAAAAAACAAAAAAACAGTGTGCCCTAAGTGTTTGTGTAAAGTGCGTGTCAGAAAGTTCTAATGTTCCTATGGTTACCGCACATGGACTTTATTGGTTGCTGAAAAACCACATCAATGAGTTCCTCACTTTGTTAAATTAAAGTTGTTCACATTAAGCCTACATATAGACATTGCCATAGGAAAGGTATTGCCATAGGAAAGGTATTGCCATAGGAAAGGTATTGCCATAGGAAAGGTATTGCCATAGGAAAGTATTGCCATAGAAAAGGTATTGTGGGGGCGCCTGGCTCTCACTCTCGCAAGGGATAGGCTTAGCTCAAGTCAGGCACACACCCACAGAGACGGCGGTGATCACTTACTGAGGCGCAGCCTAGTAACGCGAGTGTCTGAGTCCGATGGCGGAAGCTTTCAGACTCAGATTCACGTAGCCGCAAAAGAGCGCACGAGACCCAAGGGGTAACTCAGGTTTCAGCAGAGGTGAACAACAATAATTATAAAGTTAAGAGTACAAGAAATAGGACACAGCACAGTGCGGGGTGGTATGGTTATAGGAAATACATGAATATGATTAAATGAACTAAGTTCGTAGGATGGAAAAGGGATGTCATAGGGAAAATGGATAGGCATGGAAATGTACAAGTCCGTATGCACAAAATAATCTCGATATGTTATGAAACTTGTCTGGGGATCTTTGGGAATCCCAGACAGGTATTGAGATACTATATAAGTCAACTTAAAGTAGAACTAACTACACTAATGAATTTTTTTTTTTTAATGTTTTGTTTCATTTTATTTTGTTTTGATGTCTAATATATGTTAACTTCTTCGATTCAAATATAAAGGTTAAAATCCGACTTGATGGTGTAACTTGTTTGTGTTTGAACACAGCTGTGGACTTTCATTGTACTGTCAGAAGAACTCAAACAACACATCAACACCAGACAATGAATCAGAAGATATTGTGAACTCTGATACCAGTAATTTGCTCACGTTTGAAACGCAACTTTAGTGTCATAAATATTCATCAGCTGTATTATCACTGAATGCAGATCCTTTTTACATTGATATAACGAAATTTTTGTACTTTATTTATATTGGCCAGAGGGCTTAAGAAATCATGTAGTACTGTCTGTTGCATTATAGCTACAAACTTCTGCTGTATATGTAAGAGTTTGATTGAGAAGTGACTGAACCCAAGAATACTGTTGGTTGCATACAGTAATGGCGATGATAAACTTTTTTTTAACAGAGTGGAGTACAAACTTAGAAATATAATATAGCTACAAGACTACCAAATTAGCAGTTGTCTCATACGTACTCATAAGAAAAACATTTGCCTTCACCTACCTACAGTATAATAACATCTCATTGTATTGAATAAATAAATTGAATTGACAGTAGAGGAGTTGACAAAACACCAACATATTTCTGATCATGATAGGTCTCTCACGACTGTATTCGACCCTTCTAGATGCTGTTCCATTGAAACGACTTCTACGACGAGTAGCAAAGAAATCCCCAGTCTTCAGAGATGAAATTAGCTCATCAAATTCAGCAGTTTCGGAATATTCCATAGAATTTCTTGTGCCTGTTCCGATCTTATTCTGTGCTGATCCTTCAAGAAGTCTGGTCCTTCTGCGTTTTAAAGTCATCTCTTTTTGTCTCTCCTGCAACATAATACAAAGTTGTTGTTTTCAATTGGTATGACTAAGTGCTTCAAGTAAAGGTTGACTTACCAATTCATCTTTTCTTTTCCTAGCTGCAATAAACTCCACATGTGCATCCTGCATTACAAACAGCAAATTCACTAACTCCATTAATTCTTCAAATTACTATTCACACGAACTGCTCTAAACATACTTGGAAATAATATGTCAAAAAGTTAGAAAAGTTGCCAAAGAACTCATCAGTAGACATATTGGAGGTTTCTTCCCCAAAATACTCCAAAATTGTTTTAAAATTGTTAGTCATCTTATCCAGGAACTTCTTCTGACTCTTGAAGGATATCTCAGTTTTCTGGGAAAATTCTTCTGTGGTGTATAGGAACAAATCTCCCTCATGTATCTCCCCCTCTTTCTTGTACTTCTCCCTTTCTTTCTCCAACTCCGTCAGCTCAGACTGGAGCTCTTCAAAGTCCTTCTCCACCTCTTTCAAACTGTAAGACCACCACATGCACAAGAACTTGTGAGCTAACCAGTAACTTCAGCTCACTACTCCCTGCTGGTGTGCTCATTACTCCCTGCTGGTGTGCTCACTACTCCCTGCTGGTGTGCTGATTGAACAAGTCAAGAACTGTCCAAGGTTAAATTTTAAATGAGAACTCTATGCATAATGTTATTAATTTTCAACTGTAGAGCTTTACATTATTGCTACCTTTAGTTATCGTTTTACACTCGACATCATTGATTAAAAAGGGAGGGGACTAAAACTATTGTTAGAATATAGTTGATGTTGTTTTGTATTGTGACAGAGGAACTCTAAATTTCTTAGGTCCTTCAGAGAGTGACACTATTACCTTAGTGTCCCTGCCTTGGAGCAGGGATATTTGTTGTTAGGAAAGGTAGTAATATTCAAAATTCATCAGGTGATGTGGTTCACTATTGATTGTGTTGTCAGGAGTGGTCGCTATGGTCCATATATTCAGCGAAGCGAGCGGAGCTGACTCTCTAATGAGTCCGATATATATTTATTTTTGTAATTTTTTTTTATTTTTAAGTTTTTGTTGGTCTAGGAATTGTTTTTGTTCTTGCGTGGGCGTACGTGTTCACATTTTCTCCTACGCGCTTGCGCGGGCCGGGCAACCTTCTTAGCAACATTTTGTTTTGTTTACACCCGCCGTACGAAGTAGCGATGCCCAGTGAAACAAATTCTGCGAAAGAGAGACAAAACGTTAGAAACGCTCTGTCAAGAGCTTTGAGGGCGTTAGAAAATCCAGAAGAAAAATTAGTAAGGAGAGAGATAAGAAATGAAAAAGACAGGGCCGAAGGAGGAGAAGAGCTAAAACGAAACAGAAACAGGTAGCAAAGTAACGAATCTTTCTTTTTGAAAGCCATTAAATGTTCCTAATTTATTTATTAGACTCTTCCTAAGGATTACGGTACCAGGAGCCTTCATCATAGAAAAAAGCTACCACTATTGTTTTCTCACTTTGACAGAATTTTGTAGTCACACCAAGCATGCATGGAATAGCTGCAATTACAGGGAGCATGCATCGCTCGCTTTGCTATTTTGTGCTATTAGAGCACATCACTAGTATATATATATCGGACTCATTAATAAGTCAGCTTCGCTCGCTTCGCTGAATAATTTACCAAGTAAAGAATTTGACTGACATACAAGCATGCGCAAAAATGTTTGAGGTAACACCCGCTTTCTTGTGTTTACAACCTGTGATTTGGGGGCGTCTAGTGGTTTGATACTTGCGGCTTTCTATAGCTATTGATTTATCTAACCGTTCGTTCCGGGCGTAGCGGTTGGGTAAAGGGTCTGACCTAGCGAGATTCTACAGTTCGTCCAGCTTAAAGAGTAGAAAGTACAGATCTCAAAACTTAGACTAGTTGCAATCACAATAAGCTTAGCCATACCTTTTTTGTGTTGTTAGATCCCAATCCACTCGAAACTAAGTCATATAAAACAGCATAAGTATAAGAACTACGCTATCTCCATAGACATTCCATACATTAAGTGCCATTTTTTTTGACGTCACAAATTCGTCCGTCCTACGTCACAACTCGTAGTTAAACTTGAGCCGTGCCCTCTCACACGGCAGCTCCTATTCGGGAACTTCCCTTATTTAAGGGTGCCCTGCCACCGGAAACCGAGGCGCGTAACCGCAAATTGACTGTTTTTGCTATGTCTTTATATTTCTTTTTCTGTGTACTGTGGGCTTACGTTGTTGTTACAGGTTGAATAAGCACCAATAGAGGACTCCAGCAAGCCAAATTTGAAGAATGAAGACCGCCTGGGACGGAGATACAGCTCTGCACACTGACCACTATTCAGAGTTATTTCGAAGCGGCCGAAAGAGCTACTGCGCTCATTTTTTTTCCAGAGGTAGCCTGAGGGCTTCTTCGCAACATTACAGAGCCATATTTCTAATATCTATATTCTTTTTTTTTTGTAAACTAAAATTTCATGCCGTTTTACTCGTGCGTTATTCTAAAAAAACTCTCTGTAACTTTATTCTAAGGGGGGTATTTTGCTTGTGCGCAAAATTTGGATTCAATTCAGTAATCCAGTTCCACGAAATATCAATTTTTATTTTCAAGTTGACAACTGATTCGCAATTTCACCCCGCCCCCCATAACGTTGAGCTCCGCGAACGCACAATTTATTTGGTAAGATAATCAATTAACTTGTGACAGCTCTAAAAAGAGCCCATTTGTAAACAATAATAAGAAATACAAATGAGCCGTGAGATGGCCGTTGTAACTTTGGAAATAGTTAGCCCCTCGAGCAAAAGTGATGGCGTATTCCCGATGTTGCTTGGAGTTGGTTGCTCATTAGTGGGAGCGGGTAGTTCAGCACAAGATTTAGACTTGTAGGCGATAGGGCTGAAGAGTATAGCGGTAGCAATCCCGATGGAAAGAACTGAAGTGCGCAGCGGAGTCTCAATACAAGGTTGGTGGAATTGTCGGAGCTGGTACCGGTCAGGGTGGAGTTGGTCATGGTTGAGACAGAGTTTTAAGCTGCTCCAATGGCTTCACAAGTACAGCTTCATTCCCCTGCAAGTATAATAGAAGGATGTTATTCGAAATGACTGTCTCAGACTAGTACACTACATACAAGTTATAGCTCAGAGACCGTTTGTGTCCACATGCTTCGCAGTTTTGGGCGCCAAAGTTAATTGATTGTTTGCGTGGCTCGGTTTAAGGGCCATCTCCCGCGTTTTACCAGCGTGTCCAACATCCCCTGGTTTAGTTCACAAATGCGCAAGCGCAACACTCTGACATCACAAATACGTCGTCATTGAGATAAGAGCTTCCGCAAACGTCACAACTTACACCGAAAATACTAACACTCTCACAAAAGCATTTTTATTTCCCTTAATTTTCAAGATAGGGGTTTCAAATTCATATGGATTAAAATACAACTATTTAGGTATTTTATATTAAATTCCCAAGACACTTACTTCAAAATTGCAAAATTACCAGCTTAAAGCATTTGGGGAGTTTAGTTTTTTTATAAAAAATGAAATTAAAAATAAGTAAAATAGTATTAAAATATAAAAATTTGATACAAATCAAATTAATGAGCCATAGATTCAGTCTGCAAAATCTTTAGACACTCGAATTCAATTTACTCTTTTTCTGGCTTAAAAACATCAAAAATATCCTCCATTTATAGGGTCACTTCTTCTATCTATTACCACAGTTGTGACCACAAACCACAATTTTTTAAAACATAATCAATTTCAATATATATTAATTTGTGTGTATGTGAAGTTTCAGCTTCCTGACATCAATCTGACTGCACATGTATACATTTAAAGAACAATTAACAAAAAACAGAACTTTCTACTCTTTAAGCTGGACGAACTGTAATTCATTCTCCCTTGATCGTTATGGCTAATTGGTATGTCTGGAGAATTGTTTTGGCAGCTTCTATTGGTGCTAGTCTGACCGGTCTTCGTGTAGGGTAAGATTATCAGGAAAATCTCTCCATTTTAATATGCTCATTGTGATTTTTAGGTCCATGAATGGCATTTTTGAAATGCTAGGGTTTCAGAGCGTTTTTTCTGAAAACTTTGAGCTGTTAGATCAGTGTTCAGTGGATCCTGTTGAAGGTTAGTTATAGCAATACCTCTTACTGTAATATTTATCTTGTTGCTGTACTTCATACTTATTATAGTAGTAAAGTGCAAGGACATGACAGTTCATTAAAAACAAAAGATTTACAGCTAATATAATACACTGTTGTGCATTTTTTACTTTCATGTGCACACATAATAGATAAAGGAGATAGTGAATGTATGAGGGCAGGGAAAAAAATTGCAGTAACTTTGTTTTTACTCTATACATACACAAAGAATAAGAGTGTACAATAGTGTTGCACTAATATGGCAAAATGGGTGAGGCTGGAGAGTTGCTATAGTGTAACTATTTTACCATAGTTACCCATTTCCAACAGTAAAAAACAAACTAATTGCAGGACTGTTTGAGAATATGAGCTGTACCTATCTTTTGTAGACGTATCTTAAACTAATGCTACACTGGCAGTTACTCACACACTTTGTACATACAGTATATTATCTTATTCTTACCAGGTAAAGAAACTGGCGCAGCTTGATGTTACAGAAGTTTTTCAAAAAATTTCCATAGGCCTTGTATCAGTGAGATTTGGCACTATTTTTGTGTGAGGTGCATGATGAGAATCTAACAGTCGAGAAAGAAGCACAGAGTATGAGCTTTGGTACACTGTATAGGATAAAGGCAAATTTTGAGAACTTGTACCGGATATATATAGGTACGGTATATTCTGAGTTTGAGAATGTGACAGCAGCTTGTGGAATATGCACGTCAGTGAGACCATGTGACAGAAGTGGAGGAAAAGCCAGTATAATATTGGTAAGTGTGCTGCAACTTCTTATTGCTCAATAAAGTAAGGGGCAATATTACGAAGGTAGATTTTGATGATTTCAGAGATTACACTTTCTAAATCCAAGCACCCACTATATAATGATAGTTAGGTAGTATTACATACATTTTATAATCATAAAAAAATATGCTTACATTGTACATGATACTCTTTAGGGATTGATGATATCCGTGAGTCCCATGTGTGCTATATTTGGAGCACTATTCGGAGCTTGTAAGTTGACATTATCACTGGTCTTTCTCTCATGTCAACCTAACGGGTCATATTTAAATAAGACTTGGTGGGGGTGTGTGAATACAGAGATCTCAACTAAATTGGACCAAGTATATCACGAGACATGCTAATAATAGCAATAGCTGGTCTTCACTAATAATAGCAATAGCTGGTCTTCACTAATAATAGCAATAGCTGGTCTTCACTAATAATAGCAATAGCTGGTCTTCACTAATAATAGCAATAGTTAGTCTTCACTATTATTATTATACTAAAAGCGTTTTGTTCAGTTTAGTACATCTCCTTGTTGCTGTTTTGAGTGCTGATTGAGCACTTACCACCAGAAGTTCCCTTAGAAATAAAACAAACTTGTAGCTAAGGGCTCATAGGGATATCCACATGATGTGTGTTGGTATTGCTGTGATCATGTGCATACTGTATTTTGCTCTAAATCCAATTTATGAAGCATGATAGTGCAATGAAATTTATAAAACTAGTGACATTTGCTTCAGCACAAATGGCGAGCGAAACAAATCATTCAAATAACAAGTATATCAACAAAGAGACAAATACATAGACAGAGGCTGAGAAAGAAAAGAGATGGGGAAAGGAGGAAACAATAAAAAAAAATAATTAAAAAAAAGACGTTTTGACTTTTTGTTGAAGTCCTCCTCAGGGGGATCATTCAGTCTGTATATTCCTAAAGAGGTAGCTATAAGTAGCTATGTAAGTCGTTGACCATGTATTTTAGCTAACAAATATGTGGTAGCTATGGCATCAAAACCTTTACCGTATAAAAATAACGTAGCTGGTTTTAAATACCACACAGTTTGAAAATCATGACCTACCTACTCCTGTAGTAGCTAAAAAAATGTGTGAAGTCTAAAAAGCTGTATATAAGGGCATTATTTATTTGTTAGTTAAATGTTTACTTATTTTTGTGCTACTAAGACTTACCTTTTATTTTCTTTGTGATTTGATCAGACGATAGATGTTTCAAGTAGTACTGTTGCGTAGGGTGTATATCAACAACAAACAGTGCATTAGAACAAATAATACAATGAGGCTACTACACTGAGGCAACAGTATTGCTAAAACAATTACATTCAACTACACTAATCTGAACAAAAATTGAAACTCTGGTGACTTAATGGCATTCACAAAATTTTAAATACGTCAGAGACAACCTAATTCATAGGGGTAAACAATTAAATTTCCTCAGATGATATGGGTAAAGATTAATAAACCAAAGGATTCAGCTTTTGTAGAGTATGGGGTCGACAACCAAGTGAACACAAACACATAAGGGTCAATTAAAAAAAGAAGACATAATTAACCACATGTACATATAAAAAACAAATAAAATATCCTGATTTTCAATTGTGTTACCCCTGATAGTGTCTTGCTCGTTTCGCTCGCTCGCCAACAAGCTTACAAATACTTGTGTTCACCCAATTTGATTGTTCTATCAATACAGTGCTTCAATGTAGCCTTATTGTATGATTTGGTCCAAAATATTGCTCTAAAATTGATATTGAACCCTATCATGCTCCATTATGCCCTATGCCTTTGGTGTCTATCCATATGCCAAAAATGCTGGCATTATAGCAGATATGAAATCTGTTGCTCATTTTGTAGCTACATCAGTAGAATTGAAAAATGATTTGAGATTATACTGTAAACCCAAATTTCTTATGTGAGTGGTTTCTTGAATCTCACAGAAATTTCTTGAGAGGTGGAGAGAAACTAGCTCACTGTTCACATCTGTCCTCGGCAGCAAATCAACTTTCTATCACCTCAACGACTAGACCGCTGCTTAATTATTACACCTATAAAGCTTTACTTTATCCCCAAATTTTTGATTTGCCAGACATTGAATAGTTTCAGGTATTTATATGTAACCACTTGAAGGTATAATATTGGACATCTTCAACAAGACAGATGACAATTGAAGGATTTAAAAAAAAAAAAAACAACGAGAAACAACAACTAACAAACAATTCCTGATCACTTTACCATCTGCCATTTTAAAAGCAGCTGTTCTTAATTTAACTTATCATTTTGATAGGGACATCTAATCCATTGGGGAGGAGGACTGTGCTTTCCATCTCTGGATGGATAATGGCAGTGGGAGCACTGCTTTCTGCTGCATCCTTTCACTCGTGGTACATATAGGCCTCTTACCCTAAAAAAAGTCATAGTAAATGAGTTGTAATTATTTATTTTTTTTTTTTTAATTTTTCAGGCTATTCATATTAGCAAGAGGAATAGCTGGCTTCAGTACTGGGTAAGTACTTATAGAAAGAAAGAATTTAAATATTGCTCAGGCAGCGTTATTAGTATTTTAGATGACACTTAGTTCAAGTATTACGAGTATTTACTTTATTGAAACTTTAAGCAGCTCTGTATTTAAATCTTAGCAGTGTGCTATAAAATGGTGAGATAAACAAAAACAGCAAGCACGTGGCCGTAGTCACATGATCATCAGGTGCTCTCCTGTTATTAACCCTCAGTGCGCATGTGTGTGAGGGTTATAGTAGTCTCTTTGTCATTCATTAATTAATTCATTCATTCATTCACTCTGTGAACAGCAGATCTTGAAGATGGTGGACTTTTATGCCTTGAGGAATAAGAACTCATATTAGAGGACGATTTAGTCTCCTTAATTTGCCACTTTTTTTTTATTTCGGCTTAGTTTTGAGAAAATGAGAGAAAAGGCAGACATTATGAGGAGCACTTCTATATGGCCACGCCCATTCATTTACCTGCCATTTAGAATTGCGCGCACTCGTGTGAGCATACAATTATTCTTTATATCTGGTTTATCTTACGTTAGGAGGTCTGCCCTAAATGTTGTTCAACGTGCATATCAGGAAGTTCCAGCGTTCCTGATTCATTAAGGGAGGGAGGGCGGCTAGTTACCCCTTTATCGGGATCAACCCTTGATGCATAATTACACAGCTAGATTAAAACCATTATTGCTATGAGCTTAAAATTTAAGACATTTTTTTATTCAACAGTAGCAACTTTGTTAGCAAATTATTGAACTAACTACCGCTGAGGGTTTGCACTCTTAGTACTTATTTCTTTAATGTTCTTTTAATAATCATTGTAAATCATATATTAAATACATGTACATAACAACCCACTATATGATACAAAACTCAAGAGTATTGATAATGGAAAAGTAAGTTAACGTGAGCATGCTCAATACATTCAGTGAATAAAGATTAATGTCAATTTGTCATAAAAGAAATATTGTTATTGTTTTTATTATTGTTGTTGCTTTAAAATTTGAAAAAAAAAACAACATAGCCCACATTCTAAAAGGACTCTTATTGATGCTAAAGTTCTTGGTCGTTCATTTGTTTACGTATTTGTTTGTATTATTTATTCATTAGTGTAACTTATAGCATTTTGGCTACTTATATTTCTGAGATGTCTCCTGCTCAATCCAGAGGAAAATTAGCTTCTTTTATTGGTCCTGCCTACGGGTTTTTCCTGGTGTCCCAATACGGAGCCAACTGTGGATATGCAAAGTTCTGCACTGGATGGAGAGTGTCCTTTGCAGTGCACGTAGCCGTCGCTGTGGCTTACGGAGTAGTAATGCTACTGGTTCCTCGAACTCCAAGGTGTGTAAGTTCTAAAGGTAGCGTGAAAGACAAAGCTATAAGCAATAGATTGCTTGCAGAGGTAGTAAATGGGCAGTTAAAGGAATTGTCTCAAAGTTTAAAGTAACTTTAGAGGAATCATAGCAATTTATGGTCTAATAATATCGGCCATTAGGACATTTGGCAGTTGGAGGTATGCTGAAGTTAGGGTTGTTACTCAGGTAATTATATACCAGTCTCCTCAATATCCATGTATAACTCCTAAGGCCTTAGTTTATTTATTGGTTGATTGATTGAATTAATTATTTATATAAATTTGTTTATTCATTCATTAGTTTTTCTCTGTTTTACCACCCATAAACATATATTTATTTGCTATATACAGAATAATGCATCTGCTGTTGTTGTTGTTATATATAACCATCAGTGTCATCATTGCAGTAGAACCATTTTTGAATGATCATTCAGTGGTGTGATGTTACAAACTAGCCACTGTCACAGCCACAAATAGTGGGAAAGTATTCACATGTCAAGCTAGCCTCGTTAATTTTACTAGACTTGCAAAGTCACCAGCTCTAAGACTAGTTGTCTAAGGAGCATCAAGATGCCTGCTGCCAATTAGAGCTTAGTTATGAAACTTTTATTTAAAAAAACAAAACAAAAAAAAACAACTACTGAGACTTACCTAAAATGAAAGGAAGACTTATCTATAAAGTGAGTCTGGGCGTCCTTGGTTAAATGATAAGTATATGTTACACCCGGTGCAGGATTTACACAATAGAGGACCAAAGGCTTGAGGATAGCGTAAATCCCATACTGACCAAACAGAGTGGTGAAACAGAGTTGTACCATGGCTCTAGGATATAGAAAATGCATAATTTTTGATAGGACAATTCACTTATTCTCCCCCCAGGAAGTGAGTATGATAAATATTCACCACAAATTGAGCAATCTGATTGGATGGTTTGAATAGACTTCACAAATTCAAATCTTGGCCTTTATATGATAATGTTGAGAAAATCGTTTGTATGTTGAAGTGAAGATATGAGTATGAATGTGGTACACACAGAAATATTTAATATATATTTTAAGTTCACACACATAACATACAACATTGTGTGTGTGTGAATTTATTAATTAAAATGAAGTTAACACAGTGGTGATTGAGTGCTTCATTTTTTCCTTTCTCTATCCAGGTGGCTTGTTCTTCACAAAAGAAGTAGTGAGGCTAGACTTATTCTCTCCAGAATCAATGGCCTCCCTCCTGATGACATGACTGTACAGACAGAGCTGAGAGAGCTGGAGTCCACAACTTCTGAATTGTCAGATAACTACTGCAAGAGTCTGGCAAAACAACTACACTTCACTGTGAAGTGGAAATATTTAAAGAGGTTAAAAAAATATCAAAATTTATAATTACAAAAAGCAAACGAACAAAACTTTGTTTTCACTAATATACTTGAACCCTTAGCAACTGTGTGTGGTAATTATTGATAGTTTAAATTTGCGATAGAATTATAGCTGACAAAACATTTCATCCAGAAAGACGAATTGGAATCAAGCAAGCATTTGTTGTTGTTTTGTCTGTTTTTAGTTTATTTTGTTTTTGTTTTTGTCTTTCTCCAGTGTTATTAGTAGCTTAGTATTTTTTAACTCTTTAGGATTCAGCTGAAATCTGGGACTAATGATAGAGTATAGTATCTTGAATACTATAAACCAAATATTTCAAACCTACTTTATTTGGAATTCTTATTTTCCTCATGGTTTTAAGGTGTGAAAAGAAATACTGGCTGTTATGATTGAGGTGCTTTTAGAGATTGAAAGACTTCTTTTGCCCAACTAAAGCTCACCAAAAGATAGAGTTGGTTTTATGCTTCACTGCTCATGAAAATGATTTCAGATCAGAAAAGAATAGGTTGTTCAATTTTATTTAATTAAAACTCTGTAAATATTGTTTATTCAGCTAATAATGGTTCGATATAAGATGGAATTTTTCAATACAATTGTTTTTGACAGTGTCTGTTTATTACAGGCTTCTTCTCTGTTGTTCTCTTTTTGCTGTTACTCCACTTGTTGGAAATTTTGCCACGTAAGCGTATTTTACAACAACTGATACCACCAAGTGCACCTATAAATTTTCATTGCTGTTTCATTATTAGTGTCTATGGTACCACTTTCTTATGCCAGCTCAATGTCTCCGGATGCACTGCCAATGTAATAGTTGGTGTATTAAGTGGCATTGGAGGATCCATTTCATCTCTACTAATAGACAAGGTAACCAACCATTATACGCATGTGCGTTTACGTTTTCAACTTGATAGAAAATTCAGAACATGTTTTAAGTATGAAAACTAACTGCCATTATATAGCGTATATTTGGATACATTTACTCTAATTGTTTAGTTAGTCAGTGGGCTTTTGCCCCCCCCCCCCTTGGAATTTTGGTGAAGTTTTAAAGTTAAAATCTATTCACAGAATCTGAAAGATCATAATATGAAAAAGCCACAAGTTCAATTGACTATACAGATATTTTTCTAGGTTTTCTGTTCCAGGCATCTATAATTTGTTCCAAGTCATTGTCAGACGGTTGCTCAGGAAAACCTGCAGATATTCTCATCAAATGAGAAAAGCTAAACACAAACAGCCTGTTCTGTGACTGTTGGAGCAAGCAAACAAGTGACAAACATAGGCCAGATGGCACAACAATAAACAATTAATTACTGATTTACACATTATTGAGAAAGGACAAACATACATTCACACTTCATTCAAACACACATTTACGCATTAGCTTCATGAAAACAACCCCCCTTGGACTGAGCTACAGTATATAGTGGACTGACCCAGCTCAGTCCAATCAGTTGTGCAGTTGTTCAGTTTTGTTGCAGTTGTTCAACTCTTCTAGCCATTCATCGCATTCTTCATTTCATATTTTCTTGAATATTATTCGACTTCCTATTCATTCGTTTACTCATCATTGTACTATTCTTCAATTCCATATAACTTAAAACCTATCTACCTTTGATTGTCTGGGGCGTAGTCTAACTGCACTCTGGATTAGCATACAACGGAACATTTGCGCAGGAAGAGACATACCCAGTGCAGTGTTCGTTCATTTAAGGGCGAGTTGTGTTGCTACTAGGTAACCAGCCGCTACGCTTAATTGCGCACTAGACAATTCAGTGACTTTGATTACATCTCATATGTGAAAATATTTTCTCAACAGATGCTGTAGTAACATTCATTGTGAGGCAGATAGTTGCAAGCACCTTGACATTTGGGTACATAGTACTAATTCAGCGAAGCGAGCGGAGCTGACTCTCTATTGAGTTCGCGATATATATATATATATTTAGGTCTAGAAATTGTTTTTGTTCTTGCGTGGGCGTACGTGTGTACCCTTTCTCCTACGCGCTTGCACGGGCCGGGTAACCTTAGCAACATTTTGTTTTGTTTACCCGCCGTACGAAGTAGCGATGCTCCAGTAGACAAAACGTTAGAAATGCTCGGTCAAGAGCTTTGAGGGCGTTCGAAACTCCTGAAGAAAAATTAGTAAGGAGAGCGATAAGAAATGAAAAAGACAGGGCAAGGAGGAGGAGAGCTAAAACGAAACAGAAACAGGTAGCAAAGTAAAGAATCTGACAGTATTTTGTAGCCACACCAAGCATGCATGGAATAGCTGCAATTACAGGGAACATGCATCGCTCGCTTCGCTATTTTGTGCTATTAGAGCACATCATCTCAAAAGTAGTTAGTTTTTCGAGTAGATTACTGATTGTAATTTTTTTTTTTTTTTTTTGGGGGGGGGGGGGGGTATTGTCTGTAGTTCTCCCACTTTATGATAGTTTCATCTGACACAATTGTTTATTTGACACAAACTGAACCAGTTAAAGTAGTAGCAGGCTCAGTTACTCCAAAGTGTGAATCAGTGTATCAAGAGGAGGCTCACCATTTAAAGCCTTAAAATTGTTTTGTTCATACCAACAGTCTCACATTCACTTTATTTTAATGCAATTTTATCCAGGAAATTTTAGAATTGTTTTAACAAACTGATGTGGTATGTAAATGCTACAATAAAATATTCAATAATCATAACTCCAACTATTCAAACATTTCAATAAATTGGAGACTTGCTTGGAGAATATTTGGTCTAAATACCAAGTATTGAGAATAATAATTCTCAAAAGGTTAGCTAAGATGAGCCTCGCTAATTTTGCAGTATTGCAGCAAGTAAATGAAGCACCAAAGGTGCAAACCCTCAGTGCTAGTTATAATCATTTCTCAGGCTATCAGGTACAATATAGCTGTGCATTGAAATCAGTAGTTGTAAAAGAAGTCTTTGTAAGAGAAGCTAAACATACAAGGGACACTCACCGATATAGTTTCAACGTGAAACTTCAATTCAAGCACTTGACTAACTTTTCAGCATTAAGCAAAACTACCGCATACTGCAAAAAATTGTGAGCTCATGTGATTACAATGTGAATGTCAGTAATCTCCAAAATCAGATCATGGACAGACAGACTAACAGACAGGATGACTACAATAACCCTCTCGCGCATGCATGCTGAGGGTTAATAATCTTCAATAACATTCTACTTTCTTGACCACCTTCTGGTTTCACTTTGTCAGATACCTGACACTATACTGTATAAAATGTGATCTCCGTAATATGTAACTGCTCCACCTTCAAGTCAAGCCACTCCCCTTTGCCCCTCCCCCTCCCCACTTTGAAAAAAAATCCTGAAATAAACTTAGATGTGTTACTACTTTTTTTTTTGTCTTTCAAGCATAGGTTGGTAGGAAGACTATTATGCTGGTGGGATCGTTATTGATGCTCATTTTACAAGTACTCATGACAACCCTCATCCGAGTGTTCAACTTAGAAGATGAAGGAAATCTGGTGGTAGGATACATCTTCACTGCTTTGTTCTGTTCTTTTGCCTTTGTCTACGCTGGATCTTGGCTGTAAGAAATTAGCTATATAAACTTTTCATAATAGACATGTGTGTTTATCAAAAAATGTATATTCTAAATCGTAATGCTGTGTGGGAGGTTTATTGAAATTTGAAAAATCCTCATATCAAACTCTTTAATGAAACATGGATTAAGTATTTACAGTCAGTAATGTTTCCCAAATTATATTATTTTTATTGTTTTTGTCTAATTAGATCCACTCATTAAATTAGTCAATCCTGTTTTTAGTTAGCTTAATGGGTATCATTTTAAAGAATTTTGTTCTTAATGCTTTGGGCATTCATCGAGTTGTACGCACTGTGGTTATACCCCAGACACTTCACAAAGAGGTATGCACATCTTTGAGAGTGAAAGAGAGTTCATATAACTCACATAGCAGAAGTTGACTATACCTGTATTATATTCAGGACAACTCCGTGGGTGTTCAGCAGTGAAGTCTTCCCACTAGAAGCCAGAGGTTAGTTCATTTGTGGACACCTTAAAAAATTCTAATAAATAAGAATAAAATGATTTAAAAGAAATACAACAGGCAAGTGTAGTTGCTGTTAAATTTCACTTGTATTACTAAAAAATAAATAAAAATAAAAACATGAAAGCTTTATATTTACTAAACTCTGTAAACTTTTATATAGCTTAAGTAAGAGCACACACATAATGGGCGTTAAATGGGAACTGAGTTCCTGTAAATGGCAAGTTTGACATTTACATCTTCAAATGTTATCATTTTTAGGAATTCAAGTTTCACTTTCTTCAGGAGTGCTATTTTTATCAGCTGCAACAGCAATACAGATCACTTCACTTTTCATCAGCTCCTCTCCAGGAATCATTGGTTATCTCTACTTAGTGATTGGCACTACTGTCATAGCTTTCATGATAGTCCTTCTAGCAGTCCCTGAGACTAAGGTAAGGGGTGTGTTGCAAACCCTGAGAAAGAGGAGGGGGTTAGGCAAACATAAATGTGTATTACTTCTGCTAACCTACCCTTTTAGTTATTTATGATTGCTCTGATTATTTTTATTATTTATTTATTTATTTATTTATTTATTATTATTATTATTATTATTATTATTATTATTATTATTATTATTTTATATACAGGGAATAAGTCTGGAGAGGATGGATGAATTGTTTGAGAGGCCATGGCTGGAAAGAGTTAATATAAAGTATTATTTAAGGTACTATGCTAGTGTATCTAGTGGGGGAGGGGGGACAGTTTTCTCCCAAACTTCCCAGCCCCCCATACATTCTCAGCTTCCTCCCTAAAAGTTGCATGTTGTGTCCAGTATGCCGTAATGTTGAACCCCAAAACGACAGCATTTAGCCGCCTAAAATAATTTCATTTTACTGATTCAAAGAAAAAATAACATTTTGTCTTGTAACTTTGTATATTTAGAGGGCAGTGGACTTGGCCGAATTTCCCTCTTAAACAAAATTTTCTAGATAGAACCCTGTGATGTATTAAGACAGGCCCTTGACATTCAGTTCAGGGAAACAGGATTAGGCCAGTGGGTATAATATACCTGTATCATGCTGGTGGCAGGCGTAACAGATGCAGAGTAAAATAATTCCACAGATAAAATAGTTTTTTAAATATATTATTTATACTTCATTTTTTGTTTGAACACAGCTGTGGACTTTCACTATACTATCAGAAGAAGTCAAACAGCATATCAACACCAGACAATGAAGACAGCATTGTGAACTCTGATACAAGTACTTTGCTCACATTCGATGAAACACATATTTAGTGTCATATTCGATTCATCAATGTATTATCACTGGATCGAGATCTTTTTACATTATATGATGGGTATTTTTTGCTATTTATATTGCTCAAAGAGGGCATTGAAATTGTGTAGCACCTGTCCATTGCATTATGACTACAAAATTCTGCCACATATGTAAGGAGTTGATTTAGCTAGAAGCAACTTTTTGATATTTAGAAGCAAGAGCAAGTTAGCTCAAGAATATACACCCTCCACACTATTTAGTGTCATATTGAGACTTCACAACCAAAGAAGAGGAAGGGTTATTAGCCTATAGCTATATATCATATGGTCACAGACTTAGTAAAACAACTAAGCTCACTACTCAAGTATACTTCTAGGCTCTATGCCATGCTCTTTGGTGGGCATTTCACCTATGTACAGTTATGGATGGTAACATTTAGAGTTGGACACAAATAGGCCCTGCCGGATTATGCTAGCATTTTTTCTGGAATAATAGACATAAAATAGCGGCGTAGTGGAATAATTTTATAATAATAAGGGTATTTAGGAGAATAATAAAGGGAAAATGAAAATAATCAGTTCACATAATTATAAAGAAAATCAATAGCATTCTTTTTTTTCTCTTTTTTTCTTACACAAGGACATAAACATTTAGAAATGTGGTTATTAGGTAGATCTACACTACTTGATTAAAGCAGCTGGGTTTGTGTTGGCTACTTGGTTATTGTACTTCCAAAAATGAAGGGGAAAAAAAGTTTGAAATACTGGGAGAGCTGACAGCTCAGGCTCAGAGTCAGCAAGTCATCTCGAGAATTATGCTAAACTGTTTTTCGAACTTTTTTCAGCTGTAGCAGAGCATGTTTTCTTCATTCTTAGAACATTTTTACGGGGATGTTCAAGGTTTTCACTGAAATCAATGTTTCACTTATTCCTAATTGGAATAATAAGAGAACAGTAGGAAAATATACGGAATAATAATATACTATTATTTTGGAATAATAACACATTTTTTGGAATAAAAAAAAATTCTAAAAATTTCGAGCATAAATCCGGCAGGCCCTAGACACAAACTTACGACATATAATAGGTAGACTATGTAGCTAGTTGTCCCAGTGGTTGTGAGGTAGCAGGGTGTGTGTTGAGGTGGTAGGATAGGACTGCCACCAGAGTCCTGGCTGAATGCTGAGCCATTTCAGAGGCTGTAATTTCAGTGTAGGATACCTCAACCCAGACTCAGGACCTAAGGAGTTCAAGTAGAGGTTTCTGGCCGAAGTTGAGCATCACTTTGTGTTGAAATAATAACAAGAGCACAGAACTGCAGTAACTAGTCTGGACTGGCCAATTCAACCCTGAAAAGGGTGAATGCAGTGCACAACAAGAAACATAAGAATTGAATAATGCCATAATGGTTGGTAGGGCTGAACCCAAATACACTGCATCATGGAAGAGTTGTGTTAATGAACAGTAGATTAATGAGCCAGGGTAATAAGTTCTTGATCCATTTCACCTCACTAATTCATGCTTACTTTCTCATAAGAAAAACATCTGTCTCCCTCTCCACTTAGCTAACTGTCAGCTCAGAATGCTGTATTGAATAAATAAAATGAATTGACAATGAAAAGGAGTAGAAGAGTTGACAAAACACCGGTACATTTCTGATCATGATTGTTCTGTGGGTGGGTTAAGTTCCACAGCAGATATAGGTCTCTCACGACTGTATTCGACCCTTCTAGATGTTGTTCCATTGAAACGACTTCTACGACGAGCAGCAAAGAAATCCCCAGTCTTCAGAGATGAAATTAGCTCATCAAATTCAGCAGTTTCGGGATATTCCATAGAATTTCTTGTGCCTGTTCCAATCTTATTCTGTGCTGATCCTTCAAGAAGTCTGGTCCTTCTGCGTTTTAAAGTCATCTCTTTTTGTCTCTCCTGCGTAAACACAACATAATACAAAGTTGTTGTTTTCAATTGGTATGACTAAGTGCTTCAAGTAAAGGTTGACTTACCAATTCATCTTTTCTTTTCTGTTCATCTTCTTTTCTTTTCCTAGCTGCAATAAGCTCCACGTGTGCATCCTGCATTACAAACAGCAAATTCACTAACTCCATTAATTCTTTAAATTCCCCATTACTAGTCACACGAGCTGCTCTAAACATACTTGAAAAGATGTCAAAAAGTTAGAAAAGTTGCCAAAGAACTCATCAGTAGACATGTTGGAGGTTTCTTCCCCAAAATACTCCAAGATCGTTTTAAACTTGTTAGTCATCTTATCCAGGAGTTTCTTCTGGCTCTTGAAGGATATCTCAGTTTTCTGGACAAATTCTTCTGTGGTGTATAGGAACAAATCTCCCTCAGGTATCTCCCCCTCTTTCTTGTATCGCTCCCTTTCTTTCTCCAACTCCGTCAGCTCAGACTGGAGCTCTTCAAAGTCCTTCTCCACCTCTTTCAAACTGTAAGACCACCACATGCACAAGAACTTGTGAGCTAACCAGTAACTTCAGCTCACTACTCCCTGCTGGTGTACTCATTACTCCCTGCTTGTGTACTCACTACTCTCTGCTGGTGTGCTCATTACTCCCTGCTGGTGTGCTCACTACTCTCTGCTGGTGTGCTCATTAGTCCCTGCTGGTGTGCTCATTACTCCCTGCTGGTGTGCTCACTACTCTCTGCTGGTGTGCTCATTACTCCCTGCTGGTGTGCTCATTACTCCCTGCTGGTGTGCTCATTACTCCCTGCTGGTGTGCTCACTACTCTCTGCTGGTGTGCTCATTACTCCCTGCTGGTGTGCTCACTACTCCCTGCTGGTGTGCTGATTGAACAAGTCAAGAACTGTCCAAGGTTAAATTCTAAATGAGAACTCTATGCATAACGTTATTAATTTTCAACTGTAGAGCTTTACATTATTGCTACCTTTAGTTATCGCTTTACACTCGACATCATTGATTAAAAAGGGAGGGGACTAAAACTATTGCTAGAATATAGTTGATGTTGTTTTGTATTGTGACAGAGGAACTCTAAATTTCTTAGGTCCTTCAGAGAGTGACACTATTACCTTAGTGTCCCTGCCTTGGAGCAGGGATATTTATTGTTAGGAAAGGTAGTAATGTTCAAAATTCATCAGGTGATGTGGTTCACTATTGATTGTGTTGTCAGGAGTGGTCGCTATAGTCCATGTGCTGCACAGCCATCATGAACTCTACCATGTTTAAGGTCTTTCAGGCCCCAAGTAGCACCCTCACTGCACTCAGGACACTACAGACTAGGATCTTGGGGACCCTAAAAAAAGTAGTTCTCTCAAAGCTCTTAACTATTCTATGGACTGTAGTGCTTCATACATTCTCAGTCTTAACAATACTAGCACTGAGGGATTCAACCCAAGATGTTTGAGGAAGAAAATCCATCAAACTGTCATGTGATACATATATTACAATTTTAAGTGATGAATTTCATTCAAGGAATTAAGATATGTATTTGCCCCAAAACCTCACATTTTTTTATAACTTACTCGACTTTTGCTGCTTTCTTGATGTGAGGCAACTCACTTTCCAATGTGAGGACATCTTTAAACTACATCACAAAATTAAACAACAGCAGAAAAATATAAAATATGACAACCATTTATAAATCTCCCTACCCACCCCTCATCTTCTCCCCCTCTCCCTCTCCTCTTCTCCCCCTCCCCCTCTCCTCTTCTCCCCTCCCCCTCTCCTCTTCTCCCCTCCCCCTCTCCTCTTCTCCCCTCCCCCTCTCCTCTTCTCCCCTCCTCCCCACTCCTAACCCCACATTTTTACACACCTGATTCTCCAAAGTTTTGATAACGTAATGGAGTAAAGTCATATCTTTGTCCACACTAGACTTTGTGTCCACCATCCTATTGAGACAGCTGAGCTTGAAGGCGTAGGCGTTGCCCCTGTTGCCTCTGTTCATGGCATTCCCCAGAGCCAGGACTATCTCCAGGACCTTCTTCAACTTCTGACTGTTGGCTAGCTCATCACAGCCAAATATGAGGTCCTCAACTTTAGGCTGTATCTCAGCCACTCTCTCACTGCAGGTCTTGATAAAGAACAGAGTTCTGAGGCGTTGGGGATATCGGGGGATTCTGAGGATTATGGAAATGAGAGGAAATTGACATTTTAATAAATCAACAGCAGTTTGAAAGTTAAGCACAGCAAGGATGTATTGATCTCTTGCTAACATGGCAATAATGGTTGTAAGATTTCTAGATTTGCAGTGCAAAACAAATTATAAATAACCAAATAGCTTACTCATTACTCATTACTCTTTGTGCTTATCTGCTGGTGCTGCTGATTATCCAAGTGAAGTTTAACAACAGTTTCTCACATGTTCATGGCATAAATTTGCAGTGCAAAATAATTTTTTTTAGTTGTTTACTACAGAAACCTTCTCATTTATGAATCATGTGTTTAGTCATTTATTTTTCTATTAGATAGTTGTTGTTGTTGTTGTTTTTTTGCCTTACGTGCTTGTAGCGAGCATGAATCTGTCTGGCCGTGCAAAGTTATGTGACTCATGAATGTGTCCGTCCAACAGCTCCTTCTCCGCCGGTGTGATGACATACTTGAGCAGCTGCTCTACCATGTCCTTATCCAGTCTCTCCTCTTTATCCATACTCAGCATGGTAGTCCTCACTTCCTCTTCCGACAGCTTATAGCGAGAGAGCAGGATGTTGAGATTCTGTGCTCGTCTACCATCAATCAGAGAGAGTTCTCGTGGCCTCTCACCAAACATGCTAAGTGGGCGTGAGCGTCTTTGAACCTCCCCGGACCCACCTCCTCCTCCTCCTCCTCCTCCTCCTCCTCCTGCTGCTGCCGTAGATCCCCTTACTAATGTGCCTGGACTACCTGTTCCGGGATCTTTGTGCTGATAGGCTGAGAAGGTACGCTCTAAGTCTCTCATGTCTATTGCAGAATGAACCTAAAGGAAAGAAGTATGGATAGCATTTGGGGTAGGAAGGTGTATGTGTGTGCATGTGTATGGAAAAGGGTATGTATAAGCAAATAAAGTGATTACGCAGTCAAACACATTGTTCTTGTTTGTATAGTAGAATTTGAACCCTACTTTTAAAAGGTGCAAACTGTTCCTTGAATTTAGTCAAAATTTAGTAACCTGAGCGTCACTCTGATGAGGGCTTATATACACTTGTGTAATGTACACACCACTTGGCTAGTCCAATATTACCATAACCATATTATGGTGAAACATTTGATTAAGTCCTAACCATCCTGACCCTTTACCTGCTAGCTCACAATGAATCAGAAGGTCACATGAATCACTTAGACTTACTGCTGACTCGTCAATGGTTGCCCAGACACTTTTCTTGGTGATCATCACCTCGGGGATCTTGTTCCAGTTGAACGACTTGAGGGCTTGCGTGGGCTTAGGTAAGACCTTGCGAGGTCTCAGGATAGAGGAGTGAGGGGACAGAGGAGGCGGAGCTTGGCCACCTGTGCAGACAAAGCCAATGTAGTCTGGTTAAAAATAATGCACTGCAATAAAGCTCTAGACTTGCATGTTTAACCTATTGTCTTCCCTCTAAATGGTACAGATCCAGTTTTTTCCCCCTCCAAATATGAATATTGTTTTTCATGATAACCAGCCTTAAGTGTATGCTTACCTGGAGGTGGAGGAGGAGGCGGGGCTCCTGGAGGAGGTGGGGCTCCTGGAGGAGGTGGGGGAGGTGGAGGTGGGGCTGGTGCAGGAGGTGGTGGCTTAGGTATAGCCACAGGTGGCGGAAGAGTCTCCAGATTCTCCAGATCGTCTGGGTTCAAGTCGGATGTCTTTAGTGTTTCTTTGATCTTCAGCAGCTTCTGCTCATAGGCATTTACCTGCAGGGCAAACATGGACAAAGACAGGAATGATCAAGCTAGTGCTGACTTTCATTTCCTCAAACCTCTCCTATTCCTACACGTGTGTATATTTGTTATAGTTATAAACCAAAATTGAGGTTTGTATGCGATTTATAAACTCCGAGACACGAGGGCGCAGCTTGAGTGGCGAGGATTTATAAATCGCAATACAAACCTAATGATTTTGGTTTATAACTATTTTATAGCCCAAACATAAACAACGAGCAAAGTATAGCATTAGCTATCTTAGTAATTGTATTAAAGTACCCAAACTCTTTATTATTCCATTTTGCTTTGATCTGCCTTCCATCATAATTATGGTTGCTAAGAACTATATCAGACTTTCCCCCGCTAATACATTTTCTTACGAGCATACCAGACTGTATCCGATTTATAGTTCTTAACGACAAGCACGGTCGCTCGGGTAACGGGCTATAAATATATATATAATATATATATATATACACATGTATATATAGGTCAACTGCTGCAAATTAATGCTTAAAGTGTTACGCTCTACTGTTACATATTGCTTCATTCTACTAAACACATCAAAGGAATTTTTGACAGAGAGTTTTGTGTACATTTTCCCCCTCTCCAGATGGGATTAATGTATATGAAACACATGGGATCTGCAGGGACAGTGTTCGGGTCACAGATGTGTGATGTTGTCATGGTTTCTGTTCACCCATTGTCCAATCAACAACAGAGTAACTGGCAGAGTAAGGCACATACTCAGTCCCTCCACTTTACTTCTCACACCCAGTTTCTCACCCTTTCCTGCAGCTGCCCCATCTTATCCACAACCTCCTGTTGCCTGCTCCAAGCCTCCTTCAACTCGTCCCCTTTCCTGGTGAGCTTCTGGTTGAGCTTGTCCACGTTGTTCCTCTCCTGGTCCCTCTCCTTCTGTCTGTCCTCGCATTCCCACTCCTTCTTCCTCAACTTCAGACGCAGCTCCTCTCTGTTTCTTCTCATGTCCTCCAACTCCACCTTCAGAGCCTGAAGCTCATCTTCATTCACTAAACTGTCAACACAGTGGGGGGGGGGGGGGGGGGGGGGGGGGGGGGGGGGGGGGGATGGGTGCATATATTTAAAGGGGAACTAAATTCAGCAGATGACAGTTATACCCTTACCAACTCGTACTCCCACAAATCCCTACATTGGTGATCTCAACTTGATATATGTGTATAATAATTTTGTTGTCTGTAAATTGTGCAATATTTCAGTTTGCAGCTGGAATGTTTGCTGTATGAAATGAGTTCTTACACGTGATGTAACAAAAATTTAGTTGCTTTTTTTTTTTAACAGAATGGTCATCAAATATACAAATTACATCACTGTCATATTAGATGCATTCTCTTGCTTTTTAAACTCAACCAATTTAAAATAAAAATGAAATGCAAACAAAGCAGATTAAAAAAATCCTGTAATACGTTCAATTAATTCTTAGTCAGGAATATTCTGATTTTTTAGAGTGTATACCATCACTAATTCAAAGCTCGCAACTTGTGCCCTCCTAGAAACCCAGTAAAAGTAGGCTCCTTCCACTCACTGCTGCAAGACGGAGTCTACATTGATGCTAGCGGGGCTGACGTCTGGGTCTATCCCTTGTCTCTGCTGCAGGACAACTTGCTGGATCAGACGATCTATCAACCTCCAATACTTCACATACAATGGATCATCAACTATATAAATAAAATTAAACAACAACAAACATAAACACATTATGGTCTAAATATAGAACTAGTCACATGCAAGCAATTTGATTGGCCAGTCACTTCAATTCATCATATAGAGCTATCAATTAAATTGTACGAGATGGTGTAAATCATAAAGACTTGTTGCTATGATCTTCAGTTCCATCCTGTGCATTCTAAGATCCTAAAGTGGATTACTTGACCTACATTTTCAACTTAAGATCTCCAGATATCCTCGTAAATGTAATCACAGTGTTATTCAGTGGCACACCCATGTCATGAAATAGGAGCATTCGTAAAGCCTTTAACTCACTGGGTAAGAGGAGGCAATGGTAGACGATGGACAGGAGGTGAGAATAGGCCATTGTGTGTGTTGTCTTGCGATGGAGCAGGTCAGCCATACTCTTGAAACTACCTGTGTCAACTGACTTCTACAGATATTATATATACACAAATAAATAAGGTCATCACGGCAACACTAATCGCCATCATGAACTCACTGCTTCAAGTCTGGAGGAAAGTTCACGCTCGTCTTCAAGGCGAACTAACTCAAAGATCTCCAAATGCCTGCAACGTAAAAATCAGAATTCATTGGGAGAAATAATTCTCGTGCAAACGTAATATCTACTTGAAGATGAGACAATGGTGACACATTTCCACTCGGACGGATGAGGTATTGTTTGTTTGATGTCGCTATGTGTTAATTAATGTGAAATTTGTTTTAGAATGATGCCTTGTCATATTTCACAGTAAGACCCTAGACCGAAGCTGTTATTTTGAGGCTTAATTCATTCTTTACATAAAAACAACCTTGCATATGAAGTTTAATGTATTGCAGACACTCTTTCTCATATTAACTCCAAACATTGTATTTGCTTCAAGCAGACACACTAAGTGTCCCATAAGTTTTCGGATGCTATGCTTTAATAGGAAAAAAATGAAGGGGAAAAAATGGAATTGCCCCTCACAATCAGGTTAATTATGATCAGAAGTTATCTGAAATAACTAATGATTGAGCGTGTGCCCAAATTGTAACTGGTAGTTCTAGTGGAGGAACTTTACTTACTTGAGATGCTCAAGAACAAGGATGCCAGATTAATTAAGAGTATCGGTATAGGTGGGCATACCTGTTTACCGGGAGATGCCAGCCACACGAGGCATGACAAACTAGATAAGTGAAGATACAAGAGGCAATTAGACCCGCACATGTCAAAGTATGATCTATACCAACTGATCGCAGGAAGTTACGCTGAAAGTAAGCATGCCCAGTAATAAAGGGTTGATATTGTCTTAGTGTATGTGTGTATGTGTGTTGCTGTGTTTGTGTACTATGAGGTATAAATTGCACCTACAGCCAACTAGTTAGTGATAGTTAGCTAGCTTGAGAGAGAGAGAGAGAGCAAACTCACTTGTTCAACTGAGCAATGTTCAAGTCCCTCAACTGATGGATAATAGAGAGTATTCCCAGCATCAGAAACTCGTGGCGTAGGTGCATGCGAAACTCCAAACTCTCCTGCATAAAATAATTAAACAAGTAAACATTTTAAAAACCTTATACTTTTTTTAATTCAGAAACCTTAATTGATACGACCTAAAAATTGCCCCTAGCTTTCTCTCTCTCTCTCTTTCTCTCTCTCTCTTTTTTTTTTTTGCAGCTCAACCTCCAAGTCATTTCAACTACCCTCCCCCCCACCCCGCCCCGCCCCCCACCTTAACTTGTCTGTTCTTACCTCTCCAGCTTTGTAGTTGATGATGACATTGATGAAGGACAAGATGGCGATCTGAAGACTGGCTGAGTCCTGTCTGTCCTCAAGACTGCGTGTCAGGTCTATCATTAGACTCTAAACAGGAAGAGGAAGTGAGTGAGGAACAGGATGTGAATATGGGAGAAATGGTTGTGAGCATGCTCAATGGGTTGAGTTGGAGCATGCTCAGAAGACTGAGTTTTAACCATGCTCAATAAATAATAGCTTGGAGCATACTCGTTAACTTGATTGAACACTCCTTAATTAATTAAGCTCACCAACTCTGAACTGCCACAGTTAGACTGGCAGTTGGCATGTGCAGTAGTGAATAACTATCTGAGCATGCTCACTGTAGCTCACTGCTGCCTCCTCCCTCCCTCACCTGAAACCTGGTCCTTTCCATTGCAAACTTTTGGAAATGGTCCATAGCCATCAAAACTTTCTTGTGTCCTCCAGGCACTAAACACAAGGCCCCCAGAATCTCAAGAGCTACGAGATAAATGCAAAGTTAATAACAACAATAATAATGATGATGATGATGATAATAATAATAATAATAATAATAATAGTAATAATAATAATAATAATAATAATAATAAAAATAATAATAACAACATATTTTGTAGTAATAGTAATATAATGTGGTAAAGAGACGTTTCCCTTTAATCTTACCTAATATTTTAGTTTTGATGTTGAGTGTTCGGAGACTCTGTGCTATGACTAGGATTCCTGTGGGATGTGCCAACACATGTGCTCGACCATCCTACACACATGCCAACAATGCACATAGCTACATACATTGCAGCACTTTCACATGCTACTACACATGGTAAAGGGTCATTGGACAAGCAAGATAGGGATAAGTAACGACGAAATGAAAGAACGGGAGGAAGTAAAGGGAAGACAAAAAGAAAGAAAGTAGGGGGAAAATGGTGGAGGGGTTGGGGTTGAAAGGGGTGAGAGAGAAGTGTGTGAATGAGATGACAGTTGAGTCCATACCGGGTTATTCATGAGTGCTTTGATGCAGCCGATGAGTGTGAAGTGAAGTTGACTCTGTCTTACGTCTGTGTTCATATTCTGTAGGAACATCAGCACCACCTCCAGCCCATTCTGGTCAATGAATCTCAGCACAAAGCTACTCAAAATAACATGATCAGTAAAAATTTAAATTAAATACATTAATTTAATGTAATAATTAATATAATACATTAATAAATTAATTAAAAAATAAATAAATACTAAGGTTTCTCGGCTGAAATAGTAATAACTACATGAGTATTCCACATTCATGCAGCCAGTACATTTATATTTAAACTAAACTCAAATGATTCGACACCATGCTGAAGTCCCCCTCAGGGATAACTATATTGACTAAATTGATCAATTTATGGTGATTGCGTGAACAAAAAATCATGAGAGAATTTGTTGACTGAATCAATACAAACAAATAGCAGTGCCTCCATTACTGTCACTAACCCCCCACCTCCCATTTATGGAGCATTTAATCCCAGGCAGCTACTGAATTTGTGCATTCTAATTAAAAAGGTGAGGAGGAGGATTGTTTTAAAATATTGATGATCTCAGAGTTCAGGAATGAAGGGCGTGTTATGTTAGGCATTTTTCTGAAGCTGCTGACTGGAAGTGCTTCAAATATGTGGCATTGTTCTCAAGGAATGTAACTAAGTTCCCCATTAGGAGGCTCTACCACAAAGTATCTCATTTCTGTTCTCTGAATCGTATTGAGCATTAGTAACTTGAATACAACACTCGGGAAGCTACGGTTGAGTACGGGAGAGTTATCCAGGACAAAATTCACCCCATATATGCAATAAGCACCGCCCATAATCTTGATATTTGCATCTGGTGTCGTACAAGTACAGTATTTTTTCCCAGACATTCAAGTATCAAACACCAAAATAAGGTTCAACATGCTTGTCTAAATCAGTTCACCACACCCTCCAAATGCAAACACCATGGAAATGACAGTGCCGTGGCATTTATATAAAATGAGTCTCTCTATACTCAATGAGAACTAGAAGTTTACTTGTATTCGGCGAACATGTGATAATATTTCCCTGTGTATACATGAAACACATGTTATTAATGTCACACCTACTCATGCATAACATGTAACATGACTAAGACCAGTGTATTTTGATTAGGCAAACGATCGGTGTGCATCAAATTTCTCGCCACTGCCATAATATAATATACTCACTCTCAGGGAGAGAGACATATTCTCCTGATGATCGCTCAACTCAAGTACAGTAAGTACAACTAATACAGTAATAGGTGATGGGAAGGTCATGTGAGATAATTGTATTGCTCGCCTCAGAGAAAAGATAGAGTTCAATCTTGTGGACCAGTGTTTACCATTTAATCAACACGACTGTTTTTACTGACAAATTAGTCTACCCGAGTGCTCTTTATATCAAGTGCTAAGAGCATGTGCCCTGTCCAATCATACCGTGCGTAAACTCACTTGATGGGTTGAGTTCGGAGGGCTGCCTTGAGTTCGTTGAGAACTCGAATGTTGTTACCTGAATCAGCCTCTGACTCTCTGGCATAGGCTAGCAGCTGTAAGCAACACACACACACACACACACACACACACACACACACACACACACACACACACACATACACACACAAAGACCTGAAATTTTTAAGCATTCTGTTTTTTCCCTGAATACTGATAAGTGATAGCTTTACAATTAAATACATGAATACAAATCATTTCTTCTTTTTTTATTCTAGTCTGAATTATGATTCTGTGTTGTAGCCAAGTATTAAGGAACCAAGAGCATTAACAACTGCTTCTGAATATATTAATGTCATCACATGGGCTATGCACTCTCTTCTATGCCTCCACCACCAACTACCCCTGCATTTCTTGCATGGCCCAATTCAATATAATTCATGACAGGTATATATCAAGGTGTATATATACTCTCAATGATTTCATCAACCTAATTTTTCTAGGCTTTTTCCTGAAACCAATGGGAATTGAACATTCAGTAGATGGATATGGCATGTAAAATTTACTTACATGTAATTTGGAAGATAGTTTAATTTGACCTATTTCTAAAATAAAGTTTGTAGAGCAGTTTCATTAACACTCAGTGTACATGTGTGTGACAGTTACAGTAGTTTCATTCTGTCACTGTCAACAGCGGATCTCGAAGACGGCTGACTTATATGCCATGAGAGGAACTCAGACTAGAGAATGACTTAAATCCCTTTAATTTGCCACTTTTTTTAATTTCAGCTTAGTTTATGAGAAAACGAGAGAAAAGGCAGGCACTGCAGTGAGTGTTGTTATATGGCCACGCCCATTCATTCATTTACCAGCCATTTAGAATCGTGTGCACTCACGTCAGCATACAAATTTTACTGGGCCCGGGTTCAGATTAGTTACGTGCATTGTATATTTCCAGTGCTAATCTTTTTTTGTCAGGTTAGGAAGTCTCTGCTGCTGGAAGTGTGTTTCTTTCATCTACTGTAAGTAGTCCTGCTCTCTAATGTGCCCTAAGTGTTCGTGTAACGTGCATGTCAGAAAGCCCAAATGTTCCTGTGGTCATTTCTTTCTTTTTTTACCAAGTGTCATGCCTATAAAAAGGGCCTTGAAACTCATGAAGAATTTCAGAGACACAAACACGCCAATGTTAAATGCCATAGTTAATAATGTGAATAGAATAAAACTTATTATGTGTTACAAGCTGAAAAATTAAAAACTTTGTTATTCAACAGTAGTGATTTATTTTGCCAATTATTGCATTTCTTTTAACTAACACTGAAGGTTTGCACTCTTAGTGCTCTACTTGGTTATGTGACAAGACACGATTCTGTTCGTTTCTCTTAGTCAGTGCACGTAGCTAAATGCAAACAATCTCTTTAAATAGTTCAATCTACAATACAAAGCGTGGTAAATGAATCACCATTAGTGTGAACCCTCAGTGTTTCAAGGCACAATGACAAATGGTGTAACTTTACGGGGGCGTCACTTGTTGAAGCTATATAGCCTCAGATAAAAGTTAAAAAAACACCTCTCACGAATGCAAATTAAGAGTTTATTCATACTGCATCACACACACACACACACACACACACACACACACACTAACATACACACGCACACACACTTCAGTCGTGGTATTACCAAAAGACATCTGCTCCTGAGTGAAGTATGAGTGTGAGTTTGTGGACACCTACCATAGTCAAAGACATAGTTGCCTTGTCAACATCCATTCCCACTCTAACGAACCTCATACTCCATTAACAACGAACACTTTACAGATTTGGTGGTAGAATACATTTCACTCTTTTACCACCTTCCTGCGGGACAGTCTACGGTTCATCCCATCTCCTATCCCACACCTAGCAACCCGTCTACCTGGTAACCACCTGGTATTTTATTGCTCAGTGCCAGTTCAACTTACGGTGGTCATCTGTGCTATCTGATCAATGTAGTATTCCGGCTGAGGATCTACCCCACGTGTAGACTGCAGCTCCTGTAATTAAATACACCTAATCAATTTCCATGGTATTTGCACATTGCACAATCAGCACTAGACTAGCAGCCTCGTCACATCCCGTAACAAACGCACTAGCTAGATCCGCCCACCTGCTCATGGGGACACACATGTCTATGCTCCACCCACCACCACACCCACTCACAAACTCACATGTGTCAAAAGTTATAAACAGCTCACATGAGCTTGGAATCTCCCTAGCTAACTGGAGAAACCTATTTTTTATTAGGAAGACTTTTGGCCAGCAACTGGCAACCATTAGCTATTCAGTTAATCTGGCAAACTTTCTCTCAATATTTGGCACTGCAACAACCGCTGTATGACACATCGAGTGCCTCACGCTAACACACATGCGAGTCATTAGTGAACATAATTTCAGGGGCCTACCCCTCCAGCTGTCATAGCAGACCTTATTCTGCTTACTCACCACCACCCAGAATATCCCACACAACCTGACAGAGCAAGTATGAGCATTTGTAAAGCAATACTGTCTATGAATATCATTAGTCCGTGATCGCATTCCTGACATTCTAACAATTCACGACAAGTAAACATAGTAATCTAATTATTAAACTCCATACATTGGTAAGATTGTTACTGCTCTGAATCAAATAGCTACAGCTCAAAATAAATAAACTATGCAAAATATGTTTACTGCAAAATTAGCGATATTTCTCAAATTTCAGCATAGACTTGCTTACAAAAACTGTTAGATATATATTTACCTTTTGCTTAGATAGATACAACTCCCATTTTTTCTCCAGTGGTAAATTGTACATCAGCTCTCGGCTAACGCCTAATTCATCCTGCATCGATTAGAGTGAATAATATAATTGAATGGGCACCAAATAATTCATTTGGTGGTCAGTACCACAAACCTCAAAGCTAATGGTGTAAACCATTCTTTGAACTTACCACCATTTCTGCAAACAACTCGTTCAGCTCTGTTTCTCTGGGCATAGGGACCGCAGCCGCCATTTCTTGAGGCACCATTCCATCTTCCAGCGCTGGATACGACAGGGGCCTCTGTCCACCGCGCTTCAAAATTCCAGAGGGAGCGGTGTTTCTTCTGGATCGAGTGGCTGTTCCAGGTAACAGAGAACTAGCGCTCTTGAATCCAAACAGGCCCCTCTCTTCCTTCTGGGACGGCGGGACATCTTGGATGGTGTAGGTTTTCTTCTTGGAGAAGCTTAAGGCAGACCCTTTACTCTTGTTGGCATTTCGCCCTCCGAAAGGCATTTCAACCGTTCAATTATTTCTACTCTAGCTATACTCACTCTGGGCCTGCGGTTTGTGCCGCGTTAGCAACTAACTACTCTCCAGCATTTACTGCCCACGCATCATGGTTACGAATAAAACACGCCCCCATCCTGTCACCAAATGACCCGTAAAGTAAATTGACAAGAACTGTCCTGGGACTTCCAGCATACTCACTCAACAGTGGCAGAAGATGTTGGAGATATCCAGCCCCCCTAATTTGAGTGTCTCCTAAGCTCCACATAATATTTGGGGCACAGTTAAACCATGAAACACATACCTTGAGCCCTCCCCCCCCATACCTACACTTCTTCCTACACTGCTGCATAATGTTTGCAGTAAAAGTTAGAATAACTGAAACTATAGTTACCAGATAGAGAAGTGATTAATTTCAAGATAATTAATTTGTTAAATTTTTACAAAGTAACTTGCTGAGAGTGAATGACATTCATACAAGTTTGAGGAGGGAAACAAACATACATACATACCAAAGTAAAGTAACTTGCTTTTATCATGATACAGAATTGATACATATAATTATAACAAGCACAACAAAAAAATTATTGCAACAATAAAAATAAATTATTGCAACTTGTTTTAACAATGAAACACACAAGAAAAAAAATTTTTTTTTTAATAATAATAATAAAAGAAACATTAAAAAAATGTCTATGAGCACTAAACTTCTGCCACTCCCTGTTCCCGCACAAGAATGTAAATGTCTTCCTCCTCCATCTTGACTAGCAAAATCACCTTGTCTATGTGGCTGCGCTTGACAGCTTCGATGTGGAACGGTCGCCACTCATGCACTACCTCTCCTTCCATCCCTTCCAAAGGTCGCCACGACTTCCAATGGCTCTTCATGGCCTTGTCCACACAGTGCTGGTCTTCAGGCCTCCACTTCAACCAGCTCCTTCGGAAGTCCTCAAAAATCTCGGCAGTATTGGTCACCCTCACTCTTTTAGAGACCCACATGGGCTTCCACAGCTGCTCCTCGGAATCTGAATCCGACGGGAAAGGGTCGTCGTAAGGCTTGGTTGGGTCATACTGTATCCCCGTCAGGCTGTCTACGCTACTCCGCCTGCGAAGTTCCGGAGGCACTGCCACCGGTTGTGAAACCTCGTTGGAGGTGCTGAGTCTGTTGGTACCTTCCCTCTTGGAAGAAGACCGACTGCGAGATCCGCCCCTGCCGATCTTGGAAGTGCAAGACTTGCACTTCTTGCAGATGGTACGGAGAGACCACACCCGCTTCAGAATGCCCAGTGGGTCGGTGGCCTTGGCTAAGAAAGTGTCATTACAGCTGGTGTGCCTGTCTGTGAACGAAGTCTGAAGGGGAGACACATAGATAGGGTAGCCAATGGGAAGATCCATGGAGGAGTTCACCATGTTGCGCAGAGTAGGCTTGTGATTCTGGATAGAGCCTCTCTCGCTGTCGCTGTTGCGAAGGAATATGAGCTCGTGCTGCTGACTTGACCAGAGGGATCTGACACACTCTCGGTTCAGCTGGGAAAGATTGGACACCAAAGAAGGAAGTGGTAATAGGTAAAGGTCTTAAATACCGCATACCCAACGAGACAAATCTATTCACTAATGTTCTATGCAACTATTTCACAGTACATTGATTGCTCAAAATGACTGCTAATCAAATCAGGGAGAGGAAATTTTTGGAAAAAATGTTCAGGACCTTTACTGCATTACCAAATACACTCGTACCTGTACTACGTGCTAGCTGGCCAGCACTTAAGGCCACGATGGCGTTGACCTCATCGAGTTACATACGAGACTCGTTTCATGCCCACTCACCTTAATTACTCTGAACTTTATGAACTTTGACGTGAGGCGGATTAGTTTGTATGGGTAGATGTAGGAATCCTCTGTCCTCTGGTATCTGAGAAACAACCACACAAACAAACAGCAAATGTTCATAGAAGAATGAGGGAACAAATGACGATGGATCCAAGGAATCTGACTCACTTTACCTAACTACACACCGTGCTATGAACATTTACATGTGCAGACCAAGTGAAAGAAACAAAAAACAAAAACAAAAAAAAAACAACAAAAAAACAACAACAAAAAACAAAACAAACAAAAAAAACTCCTTTATTTGAAAGTGTTCTTTCATTCACTCATCATAAATGGCTATTCACTTGTAAAGTATTTGTGTTGTAACAATAACCCAAACCTTCACCAACTCCCATCAATCTACCAACACAACCCACCAGACACTGCCAGCTTCACTACAACCAATCCCTGGCCACACCTACCTGAGAGCCAGCAGAGAGGGCTGGTTGGTGACGACGGCGGTGCGCCACTCATGGTCATTCTCGTGAGTAACGATATGGTTTAGGTCCACTTCCTTGACGGCCTCATAGACCTCCCTGGGGGAGGAGTAGTCCTCAGAGAAGCTGAAGTTGTCCTGGTGCACCTTGAGGGAGATGCGTGTGGCTGGGATGATGATATCCTTGATGCTGTCCACCTCTTGGAACACCCACATGTCATTCAGATGGTTTGGGCGGGCATCACCCAGGAACATGCGGTACAGACCATTCATGAAGTTGTCCCCACTAATATATTAGGTAAGCGGTAATGATCATCATACTTCAGCATAATATTATGTAATAATAACTAATAATAATAGATAATAGTAATAATAATATATTAATCAAAGCAATAATACTCAATATAGTGTGCAATAAGATAATATACTTACGATCCATTGATAGAACATGCATATTATAAATCATTATACAAAAGTTTGAATAAAAGCTAACATGCAGTTTAAATACATACAGTATAAATGCAATGCAATAATGAGACCCACTAGTTGATGGCTTACTTTCTGCGACCAGCTCCTTGCTGTGCATGCTGATAAAACAACCTACGACCCAAGATCGAGTAGGCGAAACACAGAGTCACCGCAAAGGACTGAGGACTCGTATCAATCTGGAAGGGGGAAAGAGTTAATTAAAGATTACAATCGGAAGAATGCTATTTAAAATGGCATGCTGTGAAGAACGCAGTTACAATAAGGACTTTGATGACCTTACTTTTTTCACTAAATATATTACAATTTAACGAATAGGTCACGCAATACTTTTTGAGTAGGCATAACCTCAAAATTTTCCCTTTACTACTAGCATGAAATTAACCAAATGGTCACATAGAAGGGGAAAAAAAACGGATTTATAGATTAGCTCATGTCTTTCAGTCTCTTTCATATTCCCCTCCCGGAGAGAGCACAGTTGTACAAGCATCATCATCATGTCAGGAACACTTCATCACAGCTGTCTATACATTCCCTATGCACCCTGGACCAACAGCCATCCCACTAAATAGATACACGAGACACAGATGCACCTAACACGGACCAGCCAGTCCCCCGTACCAGTTCCAACCCAAACCTACATCCACGCCCTCTGCCTCGCAGCACACTCGGAGGTAGGGCTGAAACTTTTGCACGAAGGTCTCCTTCAATATCCCGTTGTGCCTGTGGCTATAGTCGCAGTTCTTGGACTCGTCAAAAAGCTCGTCCGCCTCGACGTAGGTGGAGTTGCTCTGGTCTTGGAGGAGACCCTGCAGAGCTTCATTCTCTATAAGTGTCCTGAATTGGGGCCACTTGACCAACTTGTAGATTATACACTGCACGCAAGAAGGAAATACACAAGTAGACTACAAATGAAATAAGGCTATTAACAAAAGGTGTGAATCTCCTAATACTACTTTTTTCTTCTATGTACATACATGTATGTACCACACACACACACACACACACACACATTCAATGAAATTCATCACATCCATTAGAGCTCTACTGCCTGCCTAGCAATGCTAATTTAACACTGGAATTTAGTGAGAACTTGTCTGGGTGCCTCGAGACTCTGCAGGGAATAAAGACAGATTAGCACCCTCGTAACCCCGATCAGTTATGATCACTCAGATTGAAAGCAGTACCTCACTGGATCATTCTTTTCACACTCACAACATCACCCCACATTTAGGAAACACACAAGCCTCGTTGAGCTGCAATAGGTATAGCTAGTGAAGTCCTTTGAAGTGATCATTATCAGAATGACTTGTCACAGTCTAGAATCAAATAACTCATTGTAAGTTGTTAAAACTCAATATCAACATAAATCGCAACGCTTTTGGTTCAAATTTCAAACGTTACTATGAAATATATAGAATGTCCTAAAAATCTCCATTTCCTTCATATTTCTCTGTGCATACACACACATGCACACACACACATGCATTACATTTTGATACCAACCTTTCTCTTCACAAAAAGTGCAACAATAATCAATACCAACTTGCTTAAGTGACATTCAAAATAATTCCGGACTGAACCGACAATTTTGCTGAAAATTACACGCTTTTCACAGATCAACTGATTAGACATAGTTATACGACAATTGACATTTACACAAGAAGACTAACGGCTATCCCCAGAAATATCAGTTCATTATGCATACATACATACATACACAGATACATACATACATACATACATAGATACAAACCTGAATGAGGTAGGTGATGTAGCCTCTGCGATAGTCAAAGGTGTTAAAGACCAGGTGGGCCTGGTTCTCCGAGATGGAGTAGCCATGCAAGGTATAGCAGGACGACACAACCTCCCAGGCCAGCCAGCGTGAGCTGAACACCTTGTTGCAGGACAGTAAGCCTGGGAGATGCCCGGGCTCAGCACAGCAGCAACCCTCATCATCAGAGATGGACTCGGTAATGGCCTCCACTTCTCGCTGGTGACAGTACGTGCCTAGAAAAAGATTCAAGGTGATGTGGAGTTTGTATTTTGTTGTTGTTGTTGCCTATCTCAGAAATCTTTGGTGGTGGCATTGGTAAATTTTTTACAACCTAATTATTATTAAAAAAAAAAAAAGAATAAATAACTTTTTGAAATAGTAGTAGTTGACAGGAGACAATACTCCAAACTCATCTCATTGTTAAAACTGGTTATTTTATTGGTCTCCAAGAAGGAATTGAATTCACCACTTGAGTGTTGTGTCTAACTCTTTAAGTGTTCCAATGGTACCGATGTAGCCTGCATCATTCTTGCTCAGCTGGCAGACACCATAAGATAACAAGAATGTGGCCAGAGCCACAGCTAATATTTCACACCTTGCATCATGCAGATAGACTACTGCTACATGTATACTGCACACACAGTGCTCACCAAACATCCAACTTAAGAAATGCTAAAATATCTACTTATCCCATCCCAACTCATTATCCACACCAACATTACACACTTTAAGCTGACAATCAATTGAGAGTGAAACCACACCCATCCACCCGTACCTCGGAACTCCAGGCCACGGAGCTGGAAGGTGACAAATCCATTGCCGTACTCGATGATGTGGACGAGAGCGTTGAGCTTGTCCGAAGTGAGGATGAAGAAGTCCCCACTGGCGACACGCCCCCAGCGACCCATCACCAGATCTCCGCATAGGTCCTTCTGGAGCACCCAAGTCAAGTGCTCGTAGAAAAGACTGTCCAGACGGTCTGGGTTGGGATCTGACGGGGGGGAGGGGGGGAATAAATTAAATTGTGTTAGTTCAGATTGTGACTGCTTATGTATTAGTACTGGCAAAGGGAAATGGGATGCCTAGTTTATGAATCTATGAAATTACCAATTCTTATGGCTTGAAAAAGTTCCAAGTACTTCAAGCTAGTACACACATTCATTTGTGAGATCTTGATACCTATACTAGATATGTATTGCCTACAGGTGTTATGACTGCATATTATTATATGCAGTCATATAATAATATATCATGTCATATGACTGCATATTATGAGTTCCAATTAGTCTGATTCTGTAAGTACTCACTTCTCAAGCTTCCTTCAAGCTGTGTGTCCAGTCTAGTGTTGCTGGAATCTGCCCTCTTGGTGCTGCAATGAGAAGAAGTTTATGTCTTGAAAATGTTTTTAACATCATTTGGTAAAGGGTTGTCAAAAACAGAGGCACAAATTGGAATTTCAGAGGAAAGCACGAGCAGTGGAAACCTTCAATGACAAAGTATGAACAGTAGTCTCATTAAATAAACTTCCTGTTCCAATTATTGGTTTATCAAATTAGTTTGAGCTGTGTCTTAGTTCTTGCATAACTAATTGCCTAAAATTTGCAATATTCTAGTATCTTTTTTGAGGGACTTATTAGAACGACTAAACTCTCAGCAGCACTGAAATCCTAGGACATGCCATACAACTTGTAACAACTGCAAAATTTGGGTATTGATGGTTTTCACACCTCATTGGCAATCTCCCATGACACCCCCACCCCTCACTTGTAATTCTTCTCCCAATATTTGATTGGTCGGACATAAGACAGGACAAAGAGCGTGCTGGCATAGACTGGGTTGATGGGTGCATTCATGATGGCTGACACAAGGGTTTGGAGGAAGATGAGAGGAGTGTGGGGGATGAGGAGGGGCTGGATAAAGATATGTCCCGCTGAGCTCCAGGATGACTGCCAGGGGGCAATGTAGATGTAGATAAACAGGATCTTGAGGTAAAGGTCATAAAACTGAAGCCACAAATGAAAGAGAACAGTTTCAAAAACTAAGTGTATTACAACAATCAGTTATTTCCGGGTTGGTTGAAATTATCATATCATCATCACCAATCCTCCCCCCTTCTCCTTCTTAAAAAAAAATCAATCAGTCAATTAATGGAAGTAAATAAATTGAAATAAATTAATTGAAATAAACGAATTGAAATAAATAAATTGAAATAAATAAATTGAAATAAATAAATTGAATAAATAAAGAAATAAATAAATATAAATAAATTAATTAATTAAACAAAATAAATAAATAAACAAACATCTTTTATTTGATACTCGGTAGTGTGTCTGTAGTACAATTACCACAAATTAGTCATTTTGCACTAATTCTTCAGTTAAAAACCACTCACTCACCTTGGAGAATAGGATGGCTGAGATGAAATAATTGAGAGGCAGTCCTTCTGACAGATGGGCGTAGTCAAAATTAAAGAAGAGTAAGGTGAGAGCTAGAATGATGTACTGGCGTGGAGTGTCCGACCACACCGTGCGGAGAACCTTCATGCCAGCCAGAGTCATGGCTGCCGCAGCACCACTGCAAAATAAATCACGAAACAAGCAAGATTATTGGTAAAGGGTCAACAGCCCAACAGCCAGGGTCAAAGCTGCCACAGCACCACTACAAGGAGAGGAAACCAGCAAGAATATTGGTAAAGGGTCAACAGTCAGAGTTGAGGCTGCAACATACAAAACTACTAAAAGACAAGCAAATACCCAAATTTTACACTTCTGTTATATATGGTTGGCGCCAAGTAAATGCTGTAGCAAAGAGATAAAGAATATTTCATTCAAAATTTTTTTAACTTAATAATACACACTTCAGTTGATGACTGTTATAACTTACAACTCTCCAAAGCGAGCTCTGTAGTGATGGGCACTGAGATGGAAGGCAAACAAGAAGCAGAGTGGGTAGAGGACGTTCTTCTCTATAAACAGTAGCCACTGCAGCACTGTCTCCACTGGAGACAACTTGGGCTGGACTGAAAACAGGTAAAGATCATCAGTAACAGATACATGATGAGTTGCCACACCTGGCTCAATATGCACACGAAAAGAACTACAACTGGTTACAACTAATGATCCCATAATTAAGGGGCATACCCAATACTGTACATAGCTATGCCTGCACTATTTTTAAGTTGACTAAAAAAAATGTATTTTACACAACTGATACGACAAGTAATAGACCAACTAAAGAAGTTACAATCACAGCAATTTTGTGAACTCTGCAAGGAATATGTTTGGCGCAGATTGACTGCACTAATTTAATGGTTGTTCCATTTCAGGAAAGAGGAAAAGTGAGGGGCAGGCAGTTAAGAATGAAAATTATGGTGTGTTTGTGGATGTAGACAAACACAGGATATATTGCTAGAACGTATCTTCCCAGTATAGTTTCTCTCTCTCTCTCGCTCTCTCATTTTTCTTTCAAATTCATACACAATCTATAAATTGTGCAAATTTTATACAAAGGGAAAAACATATATATGAACAATTGGCTCGAATATTTGCACTCCTTTATATCGATGTCTCGCTTTGCTGCACTCGCCTGCCAATCAGCATTTGTAAGTGGAATTGTTATTTTGAGTTCAGAATTTGTACATGACTCCCAGCAATACTTCAGTTCAGAGCGAGTGATGAAGCTGTAAGAATTGAGTAGTACACAGACGTCAGAATCCAGCAATAACCCAGAACCAGTTGAGAGTTACAGTAATCACGACAACAAAACAAACACATTGAAACAAAAAAGTTATAAATGGCAACTTGGCAGACTATACAGTTCTATAATTAACCCTCAGCGCGCATGCGCGAGAGGGTTATAGTAGTCGTCCTGTCTGTTTGTTTGTCTGTCTGTCTGTCCGTCACGCTCTGATTTTGGAGAATACTGACAATTAACAGTTGATTTAGGTATGAACTTACTCAGGACGAAGATTTAAGACCTTTTATTGTGCTACTTTTTTTAATTTCGGGCTAATCGTTGAGAAAATGCGAAGCTTTCAACTCCGCGGTAGGTACCAGCTTTTATGGGCAACACCCCCTAGCGTCACGTCATAATCATGTGAGCAAATAATTTCTTGCAGCCAGCAAAGAAGTGAAGTTTCACGTTGAAAATGCATATCGGTGAGTGTTTCTGGCTAGTTTAGCTTCTTCTCTTATGAAGACAGTGTTTCCATGTACCATTTTCATTGGTCGAGCTATTTTGATGCCTCATTAAAATAGCTAACAGATTGCTTTTTCTTTTGGAAGGAAATTATTATTGTAATAACTAGGTAGTGCTTCATAACGCTGAGGGTTCGCACCTTTGGTGATTCATTAAATTATGAGTTTAAAAAGTACCTAGTATAGCTGCCACAACTTAAACATGAAGCAAAAGGATTAGTAAAGCAATGCACATCTACATGACCATTATAACAACACAGAAAAACAAACACGCACATAGCAAGGAAATTAAACGAGTACCAATAACAAAATAACGCACACACATATGCACAAAAGATGTATCAACTAGTGAACCAGGGTACGAGACATAATCATGACTAAGAGTTGGAAGACGTACGTCCTTCTCAACCTCTTTTCCAAGAAAATTACACAATTCATCTTATGCTATACCAAATAAGACTAGGTTTGCAAGCACTCTCCGTGCCTGGGATGTCTAGCGTTTTCATGCAAGCAAGCCAGGGTCAATGAAATGATCGCCGTTTCACTAAGGATGCCAAATTCCATCTGATCCTTCTCACAGCTGCTGTTATACTCACTGCCCTGAGCATTCAGGCCATTTATACACATAAGATGTCCCCCAGCAGTCAAGTTTCAGTGAAGTGACCGCTTTAGCGATCAACTGAATCTCATAGCTTCAAGAATGACTTCACCATCTTCATCTTCCTTGCTTTCACTGACGGGGAAAGTCGTAAGAGACCAGATCAGCCTCCTCAAAGGTGAAAGTAACTTCTCAAATCATATCCAAAGGAACTGCTTCAGGTAATCATTTTAGCCTGGCTACTTTAGTTGTGTAATATCTTTACACTGGGTGCTTAATGGCAGCTCTAGTGACTTAAGTTTGGAGGGGGAGGGGGAGGGAGAAACACTAATTCCTTGGATGACGTCATGTTCAGGTGAGAACAAAGACACACGTGACAGTGAGTGGGTTAAAATGGGACAGTATTATCTTTTCACCCAAAGATTTGAAACTTTCTTTTAAGTTTCCAGGCTTCCTTGGTTCAACTATAGAAGAATTAAAGAAGTGGGCTATTCAGATTGTCTTACTACATAACCAAATTCTATGGCTCCAGATCATAAAATGACAGCTTGAAAATATATTGGGGGGGAAAAAACCAAAGATGATGCATGACCTTTTTAAGCACTATCCCTTCTAGACAATTAGCAAGCAGTATATAACCAAGGTTCAAATCTCAGTAACAAAGGTTGCCCTTTTTCATCTTCTGATATTTGAGCTAGACATTATTGAGATCACCACACCAAGACTAAAGTCCCCTGGACTAAAAGTAACTAACACTTCCTCAATTCAACAATACTACTTTCTTTTATGTTCTGACTAAATTGCCAGCCATAAGTATTACATCACATGTCAATGCTAGTCAGGTATCCATTCACTCTTCTTTCATTTCTGTCATTCCAGATGCTTCATTATCAGGGGTTTCCCAAGCCTGGGGGGAAATGAACTAATGTCGTCCACCCAATGGTCCTATACTGAAAATTAACACAGCATTAAGTCATTCTCTATTACCCTTCTTACCAAATAACCCCAGACAAACACACACACACACACACACACGTGCACACACACACACACTACATACTCTCTTTTACCCACCTGCCCACCTTCTTAATTACAGCTGATACACTTACCAGTAACTTCAAAAACATCGTATTCCCTTGCCTTGACGACTGGCTGACTGCAGCACAACCATGGCATCTCCTTCCTGATGTGAGGCAGCAGGTAATGATTGAACCCTCCGACAGCTATCGTTATGCAATAGACCACGTATGCAGGAATCTGTGCCAATAGGTGACAATATAGTGGCCAAGTACAGTGGGAAAAAGTTCATAAATGAATATATTACATATAAACAAATAAATAAAATGGTAGAGAACTTGTTCAATGTTGGGGGGCAGGGAGGGGGGAGGCACTCATCCCCCCTTGAAATCATTTTGCCCCCCTTGAATAATGAAAGTGAAGGCAATGCTGCTCTAATTATCATCTTGGTAATTGAAACCCATCTCCTCTTCCATCTTAATTACGTATGAAAGTTGTGACCCTTAAAACAGTGCAAGCTCAATCCCGCCCCCTTGGATTAATTCCACACATTTCTATACCGTAGTCTATAATTCATTTATAACACAAATAAGACCAAGCTCTTAAAAGAAACTCCCAAATCTCCCTGTAGCAACTTACAGGGTTACGGCAAAAGGCAGTTGTTAAGGAGAGGGTGGTAACCAGAAGAAAGATGAAGATGGAAATAATGGTGTCCGACACCATACGCCTCTTCAAAGTGGTGCAGTACATCTCTTCTAGCGGGTCTTCAGTGTTGACAGATTCGACCACGCCTTCTCTGAAACACAACCTCTTACACCACGTGCACCCTCGCTGAACCAAGTCCCTGCAAAGTCAAGTTTGGAGTGGTATACGTAAGTAAGCCCAAATGAACACATTATGTACTTAATCCCACAAACAAGCCATTAATTAAGGATATGCAATGCTGCTTCACATACATGGACTACATGTATACTGCACCATACCACAAGCATTCTACTAATTAGTTCACAGAAAATTAACCAAGAGGACCTAAGTGTTATCTATAGAGTGATTGTTACTATAACAACAACAAACAAACTGTACCGGTAAGGCTTTTGCAACTTATCATAAGTGAATGAAATGCACCGTCTTCGTTTAACAAAGGTTGCATTAAGTGGATATACAGAGCAAATTGAGCATGTAATACATTGTTAAATTAAACTGTTAGGCTGCCGCTGGCACACTTACCTTCAACAAGAGTACTAATAAAACCCACCCTTCTAATTGCTAGGGGCTCATATCATCTTTAGTTGCATACAACTCACGTTTGAGGACTATGTTGGAAGTTAATAAACCTATGTTCATCAACACTCCATATGTGCCAATAAAATCAATTCATGAGTTAGGGAAGAAAAAAAAGCTGGGTCATTATAGATATTCTAGCACAGCATTTCTTTGCTCAGATCATCCACTATGGACACCACGCCCCCCTCCCCTTCCCATAGTTGAGCAATGTAATTTAGACAACAGTAATTAAGTAAATGATGGGGTCATTATTTCAGTAGAGTATAAAGAGTGGGTGACACCCACTATTGATGTCCAGAAACCTTATTGTTTCATCCTAGCAACTACTCAGGAATGTAGAACTTGTAAGTCTACCGGTTTTCAGCTTGCTTTTTTTTCTCTCTCTCCCTTTTCATTGCCATGTTAGGATTTATTCTGGGCTTCTCTAATGTTAGTATAACAATATTGAATGAGTTAGATCAAATTCTGAAGTCAGAGAGAAGCGTCTCTGTGGGAGACAAGAGGCCTTGCAAATGATTGTGGTTGGGGCCACTTGTAGTAAAGCAATGGGGTACCCTAACTATAATTTAATTTATGATCACTTACCATAAGTAATACTTATTAATTGGCATGCTGGGGATGCTATTTACTAATTATAATTATAGGTTGCCTGCCAACAGGAATGCGTAGAAGATATTTGATAAAGCAATTTTAACAGCCATAAAATAAATATTAGTAAGTTAAAGTTTAAATATACTGTTAAAACAATAGAAAATTCCTTTATAAAAGATTTGAGAAACTTCCCTTCAGTTGTCTCAAGCTTGGGACAACTGAAGGAAAGTTTCTCAAATCTTTTATTCACTTGTACAGTAAGCCTTACCTTTTCTGTTCAACTCTTAAATGTCGGCTCAGGCTGGTATATGTAGTGAAGATTAACACACAAAACAAAAAACAGAGAAAAAGCAAACAAACAAAATCAAGCATACAAAACCTGCTCTTTAAATCCATCTGTAATTTCTCAATCTATACAGCATACAAATGCTATTATGATTGAATTACTAGAAGATGAGGTGATAAACGGATGATGGCCTATTCTAATCCAATCTTGGGCTGGTAGCAGTAGATAAAAAAAAAAATGATCACACCCTCCCAGACTAACAGCTGATCAAAGTCCACCACTGGATATGACTGCAGCCTGACTTCATTGCTCCAGAACTCAGGCAATGCAAGGAGACAAAAGAATACATGGCCAATGTAATCAATTTAAGACACCAATTCCTGGATTCAAGCTAATGTAAAGTTTCCTAGGAAGCTGAAAATATTGGTGGCTAAATTGCATACCAGTCCCCATAGAAACCATTAGCTGCTTTGAAATCAGAAATCTAGGATGCAGTTCAGTGGCTTGGTTGCTATTTGATAGTTAATAATTATCTTACCCTGCCTTGCCATTCCTTACAGATGGTACATCCTGCTGGTGAGGAAAGGAAATAGAGAAACTGGATTGCAGTATAGAGCAATAAAACATTTTATGTTGGATGGCATCATAAGCAAATCTAATGGTCAAACTTTCCTTAGAAATATTAAACAAAGACTACCTCAGTGTAGCACAAAATGCCAATAAAAATTCTATATTTTATTTTATTTATTATTGTTTACATTTTAAAACTACATCACTAGTGGCGTGCTTTAGCAGAAATGGCAGTATGTCAGCATGAGTTCGTGAATAAAAATCAATACGTTACCACTTGTACGCACAAATATGCCAATTAGTACTCCTCTAATTAGCTTCGTGAGCTCACCGATGCCGACAATGATAGTAATAATAATAACACGTGAGTAACCAGTTAAGGTCCGGCCCAGTGCTAACCTACTCCCCCCAATTCTTCCTAACTTCTAACACTTACCAGAGGTACTGGTGGTTGCTGGTGCTCCGGCTGAGGGAGTACGACACAGAGAATATGGCCCCCACGTAGAAGGACAAGGCCACCCTCTCCTTGAAGTTGCAGCTAGTGGGGTTATCTGGTGACAAGTCAGTGGATGCACACGTCAATCTCTCTTCCATCTAAGATAATGTATAGACATAAATGACAAGATCTTTTAAGCAATACTTCGTGTCTTTATGATAAATGTTATTACAACCACTATGCTGTGAAATGCTAAGATTTTTAAGTCAGCAATAGATAGAATACTTTTTAAAAAATAAAACAGATACATGGCAATCAAGTTTCTCAGAATAATTTCATCTATAAAACTAATTGCCAACCCCTACTAATTAAGGCAATCAAAGAGGCAGCAACGACCGACTAGATTGCACACTCACATCTAGGTATCTGAAAGCTGCATATCCCAAGGCCCACAGCACTATGGAAGAGAAGACGCTCCTCAAGATAGAATACAGAGAGCAGACTAGGCCAGTGGAAGCTGTCCCTCCAAACACATGCATGTCAACCTGCTCCAAGAAGTAGATAGAAAATGTGTCGGCTTGAGGCATCCAGCCCAATAAGAACAAGATGGGAAAGAATAGGATGAAGACTGCAAAATAAGAAAGATTACAAATGTTAGAAGGAATATAGTAACAGTAGTAAGTATTTTTAATACACATACCAGTACACCACTGAGCAGGTATGAATAATTAATTACTATTGAATACAAATAGTCAAGGGAGGTAGTAAAGGGGAGGGGAGAACGTGGTGACGAAACAAAAATACTGGACTTCATGATTTTTTTTTTGGGCTAAAATAATGAAACAAAAAATATGTTTAGAATAGTTCAAACTAACAAATGAGTAACTACACACTATCAGAACTAAAATAGTGTTTGTTTTTCCGAGAGCGGAATGGCTAAAGATGACACTCCAAGCTGTGCCCATGGCAACGTATAATTGTATCGCCGTTAAGGATAAAATTAAAGATTCGACTATCATTAGGCTAAAAAAAAAAGTTGGTTGTGACACTGTTGCAAAATAGTGTATTAATAAGTATACTGCCCATTTCCTTCCTCTTCTCATCTTCCCTTTCCCTCCCTTTTCCCTATCTACCATGAACCAAAGGCTTCCTATTTCAACAGTTTGTTATTATTTTCACAACACAACTACATACACAAACACAACTACATACACAAACACAACTACATACACAAACACAACTACATACACAAACACAACTACATACACAAACACAACTACATACACAAACACAACTACATACACAAACACAACTACATACACAAACACAACTCACTGAGCAGTCCATTCCTGACAAACATGAGCACACCGTAACTGTTGATGTCGAAGCCATACACACAGAGGGGATGGAAGGCGTCAGGTCCCATGCAGGTGAGCGCAGCGTGTATGCACAGTGCTATCACACCACACACGATGAAGTACATGGCTCGCCCCACCGCCATGATGTGATTCTGACCCTGGCACCACAAAGAAAAAAGATAAATGAATAAAAAAATAAAAAATAAAATTAATTAAATTTGTAAATATATAAAAATTAATAAAAATATAAATAAATAAAAAATGAAAAAATTAAATAACTAAATTATTAACTGAAACTCAATGCATTAGATTATTGCTGGTTAAATGTTGATTTACTTTTTCAAGGTCCATGAAATTATATACCAATCACAGACATCAACTGAATCTAACAGCCCTCTATAGAAAACAATGAATGCAACAGCATGGGCTCTTGTCCCATTTTGTTTCAAGTGGTAATATAAAACTGATTTCAATAATTTTACATCATCTCATAGGCAATTATTATCAAGATGTGTACAGTCAAACATAAAAAACAACAACAAGAAATCATTAGGATTTTACTACATAGAACTATATTGCTGCAACACAACTAAAAAAAATGGAATGACAACAAATCAAAATTTTAAACAATATAGAGAAATATAACCCATAAAAGAATGTATAGTATTACGTCTGTCAAAACACATTTCACAACTAACCACTTATCATTAGTTCAAACTAAGCCACCTAAAGACTTCAGATGCAGCCACAAAACTACAACTTAATTAGACAACAAATCTGCATCATACCAAACAGCAGCCATGCCGCTATGCTCCAGAGGAAGTGCCAGCTGCTTATGAACGGTAATGCTCAACCGTCAACAATCTTTTTTTTGACTAAATCCTCCATTACACATAATTTTCATGCAGGAATAACACTTCTTAGAAGTCCATCTCTATTAAAATGTTTCATATAGAACTAGTCTACAACAGAGACATTAATCTTGAATACATTCGGTCTTCATAAAATATTACTCAGAATAAAGTCCTTCTTTCCTTTCTACTGTGGAATTATGTACCTACAGAGATTGGAAGTTGCTCTCCCACCCAATCCCCTCAAAGCTACTGCAATTTTCCTTTTCTTTGACTCCTTTTTACTTTTCCCTGAATTTATCCCCCCCAACATCCTTATCCAAACCACACCCCTTCAGTGCACAATAAAATACTACACATCCATTATTTACTACATTTCATTACATTATGTCTTCCCCAATAACTTCCGCTTTTTTCAAAGTAAGTAATTTTTCCTTCCGTAATACAAACTCCATTGAACCCACATCTTCTTCCATAACTCCATAACATTCCTCCCTCCTGAATTCATACTTGTCATTGAAATATGTACTAAGCAATTAAAACTTACTGGACTTGGAGAAGCTGGATCATCTTGCACGCTCTGCAATGTGACAAAGGACAAGTAAGATATAAGTAATGTTGGAATTATCACATTTCTGATACATAATGTAAATTAAACCTTAGACCTTAGCAAAGATTTAGTAATGGTGTTATACCAGTGGACCAGACTAACAGAGGATAAAATAAAAAATAAAAATAAAAATAAATTAAAAAAAGAAGGCAAGAGTTGGTCCAGTAGTTCTATGTATAGTATAAATGAACTCAGTGCATAATTGACTCCAGGGAATCTGGTACAGTACCATACTTCGTGCAAGCACTAAGCCAATATACTTCAATTATCTCACATGAGTGATATCCAACACATGTGATTCCGACACATGCGATTCCGACACATGCGATTCCGACACATGCGATTCCAACACATGCGATTCCAACACATGCGATTCCAACACATGTGATTCCGACACGTGTGATTCCGACACATGTGATTCCGACACGTGTGATTCCGACACGTGTGATTCCGACACGTGTGATTCCAACACGTGTGATTCCAACACGTGTGATTCCAACACGTGTGATTCCAACACGTGTGATTCCAAAACATGTGATTCCGACACATGTGATTCCGACACATGTGATTCCGACACACGTGATTCCGACACACGTGATTCCGACACATGTGATTCCAACACATGTGATTCCGACACATGTGATTCCGACACATGTAATCCGACATGTAATTCCAACACATGTGATTCCGACACATGTGATTCCGACACATGTGACTCCGACACATGTGATTCCAACACATGTGATATATAGCACAAGTTCTTCGTACTACCACAGAATCTCACCTATCCAATCCACCCATCCTGTTACCTCCATTAATTTTTCACTTTGAACAGGGACAAAACATGCTTATAAACGATACAAAAGAGGGGGGGAGGGGGCTAAAAGATCCTAGCACCTCCAGCTTGTGCTGTGCCAGTGCTATCAGCTCCAAAGGTTGAAACCATCACCAGCAGTGCTCTGCCAGAGAATATGCGTCTAGCAATCACTCATCTCAAGTAGGCTCCACCTCCTAACTTCCCCAAATGATTACTCCTAAAAATGCTATGCCTGTGATAACTGCCAAACTACGATCACCATAATCAGTGTCATCACTAAGAAGGAGCAAACTGTTGCAAACTCCAAGGCACCTAGATGTTAATGAACTAAGTCAAGTTGTCTTTCCTGAGAATTACAAAACATATCAGTAAAGGTTACGGTTCATTGCAATGGGTACCACTTTGAATTGTAACTTGCACAACACAAACCAGCCTCCTTGCAACAGGCTCTTAGACACGTGCCTCTAGGCTAGCTTTCTCTTTTCCATATGACCACAATCTAAGCAGCAAAAAAGGCACGATGCTTAATTAGCTGATTATTTGCACCATGAAAAACTAAACATCATAGAAAAAAACAAAACATTACACAATAAATTCTAGCTAACCAAAAACAGAAATGATATCACTAATACTAGTGGAGACACATACACAAACTCCAACAAACCATCATAAAAATACGGTGAGCTCGACAAAGGCTTCCATCAGCTGGACCAAATAACTAAACACGACTTTAATCGTTGCTTAGATATCACCTACTGAGATTCATTAGAGCTTCCTGGATAGCCAGCTTTAATCTGATTATGCAAGGCTAATCTTACTAGGCTAGTCTACTAATTTCTCCTGAAATCAATAAGTTATTATACGCTGTGCACCCCGTTACATTGGACATTCTTTTACCAACAAATCACACCAAATAATAGGCTCTTTACTGGGTTAAGTAATCACTGTGGTACATAAATACGGGGAAAAAAAGGAGGGATAAGCTGAATTAACATATTAAACCAAATTGAAATCGGTACTGAGGGCGGACTAGATCATTGCTGTCTGTTCAAGAGTAAAGTGTATGAAATTATTTACAAGCATGCATAGAGCCAAGGATGAGATCACGCTACTGCGTTGCAGCGAGTGGACAAACAGTATAATTTATTCCTTGATATTTTGATAAATTTCATAAGCAGTTGTCAACTATTCAAAGGCGATCTGAAGAGCTTAATATGCTGGTTAAAATAAAATTCAAGCCACTAGCAAAAGTAATACAATAATGAATTGTGACTAGCGGCCAACTGTACCACATTGTGAAATACTTTGTAAAGATCTTAACAAAACCTAGGGCCAAGTGTTGTGCACAGGACATGCTGTGCTGTAATGACATACTCCAGTAGGTAAGGCAGCATGTGTGCAATCATTCCACATAGCTATGTAGCTTGCTTCCTGAATAACTTGATTTTAACCCCTACATCAGGAAGTTAATTTGTGTATATTTCATCATTCAAGTGTTTTATTCTGTCTCTTTGCAAAAGAGAAATTGCCATGCGAAGTACAGAGAAAGAAATTCACATAAATAGCCTGCAAAGGAAAAAAAACACTTTCAGGAGGAATCGGACATTGAAAAAGATCCATGTGTGTGTGTGTGTTTGTGTGTGTGTTTGTGTGTGTGTGTGTGTGAGTGTGTGTGTGTGTGCATGGAAAGAGCCTCAGGCTATTGGGAGAAGAAAGTTCCTGCTAGCTTGTCTGGCCCAAGGTGAACCACACCAGCTCCCATCCCTCCAGATACAACAGAGTCAGTCGTGGTGAAGCAATGTTACATCCTCTAGACGGCCTTCCTGGACTAAGTTCGAGGCAGCACTTGCACTCTGAAGGAATTTACTCTTCTATAACCTTCAAAACAGGAAGGAAAATGTACACAGCCTGAAGAGCACTCTGCCCCACTAGTACAGGTCACTTTCAACACCTGGTGCCTTGTTGTAATAGAGGAAGTACATTTCCCATCCAGTGCACGTGCAAGGAAAACACTGAAATCTGCCTGATGATCCAACTTTTATGGAAAGAAAATGATAAACACTAGGCGTGGAGGATGTGTGTGCGGGTTATAACAGTTATCCTGTCATTTGCTAATACATGTCGTCTGCATGTTTGTATGTCTGTCTGTCCATGTCTGTCCATGTGTCTGTTTGTCAGTCTTTCTATGAACCATGCCCTCTAAACCTTTAAACTAAAGAAAATAATAGTTGGTTGAAAGAATCGTTGCTACCACATGAATAATAATTGGATTTTATGAAGTGTCACCAGTTGTGTGAAAATAATGCTTGTACCCTCTCTCTTGCTCCTGTCATTTGCTCTGCCTGCCTGTCTGTCAACAGTGGATCTCCAGTACATAGACACTTAAATGTACTCCATTCGAATACTTCCAATGTACTAAACTTTAAAAATAAGTCACCTACTTAGTGGTGCCTCTTTCAATACCCTCCATACATCACTGCTCGACTCCCTTTTTATAAGCTTTTACCAAACTTGCAAGAAAGTTTAAACTGTAAGCAGAAATATAAGTTACTAAATGAGTCTGCACACTCCGAGATAATGTCTAGAGAAGTCTAGAGTATGCACTATTATACTTGTAATTACTGGTGAACAATAAGCATTCCAAAATATTTACACGCATCAGCAACAGCACGCTATCATGTGTCAGTAATCTGAGTGCAGTATCACTTCAAGTCTTCTCAATTAACTTCAAGTCCTTCTAGATTTACTCCAAGTTCTTCCCAATCCTTCACCCATAATTCAAGTCATTCAATCCCAATGTAATATTAAATTTTAAGCCATGTGGCAATGCTCAGTAATTCTCTCTGTTGGGATTAGTAATTTACTAGTTGTGATAACTGATAAGTAATACTGTAAATCACTCGTTCAGCTGAAAAATCATCCAATAATTGCTAGATAGTGAAGATAGCCCTTCAAAAAGTAAATGAGCTTACAGGAAATAATGTTGATCTGATTAAATCGTACTAGTATGTGATGTTGAGGAAGCAACACACAAAAAAAAATACAGTTGGATAATTACCCATCTACCCATCCTTAGCAGGGTTTTTATACAGGATTTTTTTTTTTTTTTTTTGCTGAAGGTGGGAGCTTGTGTGTGTACTTAGCCACACCCACTTATTAAATCCATACTACTTTGATGCACATACTTATATGAGAAGTATTTATACTTCACACTAACCAGTGTGTGGTCACATGCATGATTTTAGAACCTTACTACTCATAGAATTGAAGTTTAATGTAATGTACTATATTAAGTTCCAAATATTCTGGAGGGGGAAAATCTCAGGGCCACCCTCTGTCTGAAACCCTGCTTCATACACAAGTGATGATATATCGAGAGCTGCGTAATAGAAGTACATCTAAATCTTCGCACTTTGATACGTAGAGCTACCGCTACTAATTTTAAGCTCTGAGGCTATTGTTGGAAGAAGTAACACAACCCTTTACTGTTCTTGGTGTTTATTAAAATTCTGTTTCTATTAAAATTCTGTTTCTTCTAACCCGTACTAGCAAGCATAAAGACTCACACATACACCACTTGTTCACACGTGCACACTACAAGGAGAACCACCACCTACCTTGATGAGAGAGAAATGGGCCGTCCCCACAACATAACAGAACCAGAAGGCCCAGAACCCACTGTAGAAGTCAACCAGTGAGAGAAGAAGGGCTGCCACTGCACACACCACCACTGCCAGCAGAATGGACAAGCCCATCTCAGCCTTGGTCACATTTCTAACACAGAGGAAGGTGTGGTTACTTACAATGTAGTACAGGATTTAAATATAATAGATCATGAGGAAATCATTTGGTAATAATAATTAATATAAAAAAGAATTCAATTTTAGATTATTTTGTTTGAGTGAGGATGCTTCCAATTTAACATATTATTAATCAGTTTGAAATGATTATCCATCAATACAGTTAATCACTTCAAAATTCTTTCTCAATGTTCCTAATATTCATCAGATGTTTTTATCTGTGGAAATGTATAGTAATAACATTAACTTGGTTTCTATTCATCTTAGCATATTTATATAATTAGCACCAAACATATCATAGTGACTTGCTGATTTGTAACGATTTTATTACATTTTAAACCAAGCTTAATTTTTTTTACCAAACTGATACAACTTTTTTTCTTCTGGCCAGCAGAATAGATAATAAAAGCTTCCATATTTTAAATACTATTTAAAATCTTGTTTTTTTAATTGCTTTATGTTTTGTAACAATCAGCCAATACTAATATTGACATAACCAATATAAATATTGCTATAACCAATAAATATTAATCAATATCCAGATCACATGCAACAACCGGAATGCACTGAAAAACCATCTTTAACAATCCTTATGTTAAGTATTATATAGATATTTCCTCCTATTTCTCCGCCTTGGTCTTAGTTCTCACCTATCCATATAATCTTCCAAGTGCTTGCGTTGAATATTCAGCGGTATTTCTGTCTTCTTAACAAACGGAATAACTCTGTACATCGGAACTAGTTCGTCTTCTGGAACCACAGGGGGTGAGCGTGGGCTTCGTGGAATGACAGGCGGGGTTTCAGATTGGAAAGAGGCGTCCATAAAGAACCTGAGGGTTGAATCGTCCATAATGCGAGGGTCAGGGAGCTCATCTTCATCCGGCTGGAACATGTAGAAGTCAAACTCTCCTTCTCCTATTATACACCACATTATGTACGTAATTTATGTATTGTATGTCATGTACAAACAGCAGTTATGTACTCTTGTATTTATTATTTAACTATAATATGTTCATCAATTAATATGTACTTGTTACATACATGCACACACACACATATGTAATCAAGTGAAGGTTCAACACAAGAGGAATTACTAGTAGCATTTAGTTAAAAAGGTACTAAACACATTGGTTTATTATTATGGGGGTTTCCTCATTATATTTCAGTTACACAACAGATGCGATTCCATCCACTGACTGTGCATATAGCAAAACTTGAGAAATCAACACTTCCAAGCTGAGCCACTCAAAGTATGAAACAACAGCATTGGAAACTGTGCCTACTTAAACCAACTATCTCTTGGAAAAAGTCTGACGGGGTAATAACAAACCATCTCTATGTTTACCGCTTGACCCACCCACTGCAAGCTAAGAATTTCATAATACTGCAACTCACCAACCAACTACCAGGCTAGGTGAATCTTTGTCTATCTGTCTCTGTTATCAGTACCTTGCGGAATAGTACCGGACATCTCGATGACGCCCTAAATTAGCCTCTATGGGCTGCCAAAGGGAAAGTATTGCTTGCTTTCCCAGTGTCAGGAAGAAGCTGAAACAGGTAACAAGGAAGAAGCTCTAAAAAGATGGTCTCCTCCATCACATGGCTTATAGTCAATTTAAACAAGCTCCATGTATGTATTCTTGCAGTGTTTATACCATCTTAAATAAACAGTGCAAAGTCAGGTCAATTATACCTAGCCCCAAAGTAAGTTCTATAAAGGAAAAAAAATCCCTGTAATTATTCTCTCTGAAAGTGTGGCTACCAGGCTGGCAATTTTTACTTCCTTTGTCAGTAACCCAAAGGAAGCTATACCCGATCAGTACCACTCTAGGAATGATTGCACTGGACAAAAATCATAACTCAATTCAGGTAGCTGAAGCAGATGACATCAACCCAGAGAAGGGAAGCGGGGTAAGGAGCAAGAACTCTCCAGTGCACACGAACCAGAGCTGAAATGGGCCATAGGTGAGCTTTAATCCACTTGTCTGGCTGTACAAATGCTAACAGACTAATTCCACAGAGCACTTACCTCAGCACGCACCTCGGGGACCTGACCACCACGAGCAACTACAAGAGCCGTGATCACACTAAGAATGCATAGGAGTTATGAAGAAAGAAATATTTTCTAGAATTTGCACGGACATTTTAAAAGAACTTCTTTCAAATATGAAGAAAAAAACTCCAGATATTAAATATTTAATTCTTTTTCACAACTCTTGAGCCATTAAATAGTCCCTTTAGCTTACTTTCTTCCATCTCTAAGGAAACATTCCTAAGCCTCACATGATCAGTTAACAGCTGCTTACAAGGTGTCCACTGGAAATTCCAGCTATATAGTACAGTCATTATGGTAGTCAACCTTGAACAAATTGCAACAAAAGCAAACTCAGCTGATTATAATGTCCTCTATAACAGCAAAAAAGTCTTAAGGAATCCTCCTGGGGGAACATGGTGAAAATCACTAAAATGTGTATATATATATATCACTTAATTCTTAATTAGTGGTTTGTGGTTTTTGGTACTATCTTTGGTTTGGTACCTCTTACATCAAAAGTTAATATACCATCAGATAGCTCTTAAATAGGCCAACAATTTGGTACCAAAATTAGTAGTCAGAGGCCAACAGTAAAGGAGTTATGGGCAAAAACATAAAGAAAGAAAAAAAGATGTGTATTTAACAACCAGCAAGCACCTGATGCCTGGTGTACATGCTTTACTAGCAGCTGATATCTGTCCTGCATGAGCCATTTAGTCCTTGGTAGAGAAAATACAGGTAAGTTTATCATAATAGTTCCACCTTACAACATGGGGGTTGGTGTTTTATATTTCATATTCTATTTCAGGTTGTTGTTAGTGGTATTTTTGTGTGTTTCTTTGCTCCAGTTCAGCACCACTGTTGCACTTGTTCAATACCAGGCATTTTCATCACTGTTCCCCAAACTTTTCTTTGCTTGGATTTATTACTTGCATCACTTCCATACACTGTTTCTCTCAGTTCTGCTTTATACTGCTAGAAGGGAACAGCATGTCGAGATATTACAGCTAAATATTAAAGTGTGGGTTACCCTTGAGGAATCTGACTGGTCCCATATGGAGAAACTATTCTAGGCCCTTTTTTCAGCAATGCAAGCACAACTGGTATAGTGCATAGTCTTCAAGGTTTCTATCAACATTAGTCCCATCTTCTATTTTAAAAGCTAAGGAGAGTTGAAGTATTAACAAGGCCAGTTATGCAATGAAACATACTCTGCCTGGAGATGTAGTGGATCAGGAGTGTCGCTGCAAACAAAGGCACCACTTTCAAACTGCAAAAGACTCACCATGATGATTTAACGCCAAATACAAGTAAAGACATTGCTGTACTTCAGTTCTTTGAGGAGAATTTTTCATTCAAAATAGATTGCTTTTACTGTGGAATTAAATTAGCTAACCTGGAAAGAAAAAGAAAGTATGATGTTCCTCAAGTGAAACACCACCGGAAAGCATTTTACATGTGCATGACTTGCATGACCCATGACTTGCATGACCTGCATGCTGCTGATACAATCTACAATCAGACTTGCAGTCGTTCAGTGTGTTACTACCAGCAACACTGTCCTAGTTGGTGATGACACTAACCTCTGTCTTGCTCTGCTATCATGCAAAGCTTGAGTCTCGTGACCTCTTCTTTAATTCTGAGCCTATGAAGAGCTCTAAAAAGCTTCACATCTGGAATATCAAGGCCACCAAAGAAAGGCTTGGTCAAGACATTTACGGCAACATCCTCTTCATACATACATTTCTTGATCATTTCTATATGGGATTAAAACAAGCAGTAAGTTCCATGAGCGAGCAAAGGCCTTCAATTATAATTCAGTGTTATGCAAAGTGATGATACAGCAGAAAATGCAATAGATGCATGATGGAAAGGTCATAGACACATTGGATTCCCTCCGACATAGTCAATTCTGGGTGGCTTCTAAACATCTTATGTAAACCACAGTCCTTGCCACCAACTCGGTAGCAGCAAAGGATCATGGCCTTCGTGTGTACCTTCAAGTTAGGGAATGGAAAGAATCTGCTGGTGGACTTCATCTAGCTGACTGGGGATGGCAGGAATGTGAAAGGTGTTTGTGCTACTCCAAGCATCTCTACCTCCTGCTCCTCAACACTTGCTGCAGATGTAATTGCCATATTGAATATACTACTCTGAGATGCTCATGCAAGAAGTGCAACATCGAATGCACTTCTATTTGTGTCAACAGCAAGGAAACTGGTTGCATGAACATGTCTCATGATGATGACGAGAAAGAAACATTTGATAGTCAAGTAAATTATTAAATTATTATCACAGATAATTGAAAAATAATTCATATTTTGTCTCTGACTACTAACTTTAGTATATTAACTTTTGATGTAAGAGGTACCAAAACAAAGATATGACCAAAAATACCAAAACCCACAAACCGTTAAATAAGAATTAAGTGATATACACATTTTATTGATTTTCACCATGTTCCCCCAGGAGGATTCCTTAAGACTTTTTTGCTGTTATAGAGAACATTATAAAGAAACATAATCAGTTGAGTTTGCTTTTGTTGCAATTTGTTCAAGGTTGACTCAATATTTTGACAAAATGATTGTACTAATACCCGTAACTCAATCTACAATGGAATTCAGAATTGCTCAGCTTTACCCAGAAACCAACCCTTTCCTAATTACCAAGGGCTTTAATTCCCCTAAAACAATTAATTTAATACACTCAGGGTAAATTGCCACTGATTGGAAGCAAAAAGAGGACACAATTATTATCTAAACTTGGCCCCTCAAGATTAACCATTACTTTTTGCGAGTGCCTCCATACAACCCTGGGCAATTTAAAACTTAACAGCACTATAGTGAGACAGTTAATATATTATTATTAGACAAGTGTAAAGCCAATTATCAAAAACAACAACAACAACAACAAATACTACAAATAACAAACTCATTTTCTTACAATAAAGAACTGAAAGAACTGAATAGTTGTTCACTTTAGGAGTAAATCGAGGGAAAAAAAGAAATCTTAAATTACAGTGTGTAAATATCAGAATCATCATCTATACTGCAATACTGACAGCATATATTTAACTCATCCTTTTTCTGGGAAGTCAATACAAGAAGCACTTTGGACCTTTAGTCCGATGCCACTTTCAAAGCTTGTAAGATTGGTTTTCAAACACCTAAAAAGCACAATAGAACACACTTTCCCCAGATGAGCTATAATGGAGCAAAGTGGAGCAAAGTAAACTTTGAACTGTCAACCAGAAATAACACATGCATTCCATTAAAGTCATACTCATTCCATTAAAGTCATACTCATTCCATTAAAGTCATACTCATTCCATTAAAGTCATACTCATTCCATTAAAGTCATACTCATTCCATTAAAGTCATACTCATTCCATTAAAGTCATACTCATTCCATTAAAGTCATACTCATTCCATTAAAGTCATACTCATTCATTAATGCTAGAGATAATAAATAAAATAAAATAAAATATAGAAGTATGCACTGAGTGACTTAAAATGGAACAAGAACCATAAAACACTTCAGCGGGGAAATCAATATTTCTAGTTCTTCCAGGAAGTAACTCCATAGACCAGGGTGGCAGTACTGCTGCCCTTACACTCGTATTAGCACGCCTGATCTAAATATTGGATGCCTAAAAGGAATGATCTAAATATTGGATGCCTATAAAGAATGAGAACTGATTTTTATCAGGTGATTTGAAAGGAAGAGAACAATAATACAATACAAGTTCCTGAAGCTGTTTGAGGATTGATACAGTAATAGAGCTAAAAATAGTTGCCTCAACGTGGTGAGCTCAAAACTATAGTCTGAAGTTAAAAGTAAAAAACCGTGCCGATATTATGTAACGGTATTCAAGGCTATTCATCACCAAGGAAGTAATTTCAATCCTATTTTATGTAAGGGGCGACATGTTTTAAAATATTACCACCTACTGCTACCTGTATCTAAGCAACTAATTTCCTAAAGCATTGCTTAATAATAATTAACTGTAACGAGAAAAAAAATTACAATTTTTTTAAACACAATTCAAAGGTTAACTATAATATCTATAGCCAATGACCAATATAATAAGTTTCTCCAGTTTAATGTTGTTGCTTAAAATCTACGAGTGGAAACGTGACTTCAATTTATCACTTCAAATTATTGAACAAGGGCCATATTATGTTTGCTGGACAAACTATCCTAGTTCATTTTATTCCTGTTTCAGCTTCAGCACAGTTTTAGTTCATTACCAACATTCCATTGGATGCTGTCAATTCTAACAGAATTCACAGCCCACCAGAAATGTACACCTAACTCAAAGGGATGTGGAAGTCCCAGTGTAACCTTCAGACAAGGAAAGAAGAGAACTGTAGAATGTGAACTCAAACATCACCTTGACATGCACAATAGTTCTAGAATCCTACTTGATGTGTTCATAAGAAATCTTATTGGACTCCACTGGGAACTTTATTCAATAAAAAAAAATAAAAAAATTTTTAAAAATAAAATAAAATAATAAAAAGCCGAACAACAATAAACAAGCAACAATAAATAAAAATTCTCATAGGGAATTACTTAAAACTTGAATTTTTTCCCTAAATATGTATAAAGTATACGAATTTCAACCTTAAACTTTATGCATTTAGTTTGTGTGTTTGTTGTCCATCGACTGCCTAGTGTAAAGCTCAAAAATAACACATACATTCATCTACAGTAAAGCCACAACAAAAACACAACAACAACAACAACACAACTTATACGACAACTTGAACTAAAGCCACAATACATACCATGACATAGAGCCAAACCTACTAACACCTGCATGAATAACTCCAGTTGACATCACTAAATCAGACTAGTTGGTCAGCTCTAGCCTCATCCTGGAATGCCTAGATGCACCTACTAATCATTTCCTAATTAGAATTCCTCCAGGCCGTTCGAAAACGAGGCTTCATCCACAAATGTGAAACATTTAGTTTCCTATTGGCAAATTCTAGTCTGTACGTAGTGAAGTAATTAAGTTTCACTTCACAATGCGATTATTAGATCATCATCCATAGAGGTGTTTACATTGAGAAAAGGGTCATTTTGATTTTATAAAAGAAGCCTGAAAGTGTCACTCACGTCTAGCAGACATAATGAGTTCATTCAATGTCACATAGGAACTGTGAGCACAAAGTGATTAGTCTATTTCAATTCCATTAAAAGTCCTAACTACCTTTTCATCTATAAGTTGTTGAAAGGAAACCTTTTCTCTTTTGGAGTAAGACATCGTCAGCAGATTAGATATTAAAGACAAATTTTTCCATAGCGAAAATAATAAGGGCTGCGGAATGATCACATAAAAGAGACCCGGTAAAGGAGGACTTTTATAGTCGCTGAAATCTATATAGAAACCCGTAACACAATAGAAGTAAATAGGAGGCCAAGTTAAATCCATCCTCGGATCTCATTTCCAAAAAAACTGCACCCTCATTCACTATACACACACACACACACACGCAAGGACTTCCCTGCTAACAGCCTAGCACATAATCAGACTTACCGTCTAATTTCAACCAATGAATGGCACCGGGACTGTGGTCAGAATCTCCATGGCTGAGGTGCCCTCGTCTCAGCTCTCCAACTCTCTCCCTCATCTGCTCGTACCATGAGGGAGGCACCTTGTTATCCACGATGGCTTGCTGAAGCTCAGGAGAGAACTTGTCAACCACACCTATCAGGAAAGTGTAATCGTCCTCCTCCATCAGCCTGATCCTGGCCTGGTCATCCAGTGGCGTCTCTGGCTTCATAGAGACTGGCACGTAGGGAGACAGCGTGGGGACAGGGAGTTCGTCCGCCTCAGAGATTATAGGGATCCTCCCAGAGCTGGAGGACCTTGCAGAAATGTGTAGTACGGGAGGACTGGATAAAAATATATATATCATAATTTCTATGCACTTTGAATCATTACATAAATTCATATATTTATATCCAAAAATTGAGAACAACAATGGTAACTTTTCTCAAACGATAATTGAAACATCTAGGCCCCCCTTTCCTTCTACTCCATCCCTCCATCAATTCACATACTCATTCCCAGACTCCTCCTGGACAGCTCCTGACACGTTGTGGCGCGCAGTTCCCGCTGCCTCTGCTATGCTCCCGTCTGCTGCACAAGTGGCCCTTCGTATCAGCATCGCGTTACCCCGAAAAGCATTCCTGCGACCCCTTGGACGAGTGCCATCGACCGACGCCCCACCCTCGGCTCCTTCGGCTTGCCTCTGTCCATCGTCCGTCCTGGCATCGTCGCTCTCAACGTCTCCCTCTCTCCCACCGCTAGTCGTCAGCTCGTCTTCAGACTGAGATTCCAGCATCCTCTGTCGCAGGTTCCGCCTCCGAGACGAGTGGTTCTGACCAGTCCTAGCTTCTCCCCTCTCAGAGGAAAGGAACACGGCACCATCCACTTCGAACATGGCCGGAGGCATGGAATAAGACCTCTGGATGCTCTGGCTTTCCAGCCCTCCAGAATTCCCCATGTGGGTGTTGTAAGAGTGGTGGTCTCGCAGGCGGAGGAACCGAGTGTCTTCCTCCTCTATTGAGGCTTCCACTGCCAAAGCAGACCCACTGGCATCCATATTAGAGTTGCTACGGTGAACAGGACTCATCAGACCGAGAATTTCTGACAGTAAATGTGATAACAAGTGAATCTTCATTAACACAAATGATAAACAATGGCAATAAGGTTACAGACGTACCAGGCTCGACATCAGTGGAATAAACAGTTTCTTACTACGAGCCTTTTAAATTAAGTAGGCGAGGTCAGCTTTACAAGGGCTAACAATGTCTTCTATCAACTATTTGGTTAGAAACAATGCCATAAAAAAATCATTTAAAATAAAACTTCACTGGAAAGGAAGTTATATGTAAGATTTTGCCAGGTAGACACCTTTGGCAGGCACCACAAGCATACACTCAAAATGCAAATGCTAATTTTATTGCTACTGCTACAGGTCACAAGCACTAGGCAGAGCCAGGATGCCTGTGCACTAAACAGGCACCGTGAGTCGTGCAAGCAAAGCTCCTGGAGCAGGGCTAGGAAGAACTCACAGGAGAACAGACCTTTCCTCACAGCAAGTGGTGTGGGATAAACACACAACCACTACACCATACAGCCACAGCCACACACACCAGCCACACACACACACACACACACACACACAAACAAAACAAAAAAACTCGTAACTAGCAACATACCAAACAATACAGATGCCAATATTAGCAAGAAATGAATCTAACTGTTTACAGAGTTCACTATCCCTTGTCTAATATTTATCTCGTAGCATACATATTTTATTAAAACATTTTGCTTTTTCCCAACTTTTCTACCAACATGAGGTCAAATTTCTGATGGAATGTTAATTGATACAGATCATGAAATATTCTGTCCTGATTTCTTGGAGGTGTTTGGAACTGCAAGAAATCATTCACACACACACACACACACACACACATTTGACATTGGGAAGAACTTTGGTCTTTTTTCCTAGAGAAGTATGGAACTAACTCTAACAGTAAACACTTCCATTTAAAATACTTTGAAACAGTTGATCCAATGATGCAAGTTCTCTGAGTTGCCACAAAACTAGAAAAGTCACACCAAACGAGCAGCTAATCACCCATAATACCCTTAATAAAAAAATAAATTTCACTTCACTGAAGTGTTTTCTGACCCTTCATAAAAATTACATTGAAGCTTTTTCACCTAAAGCGGTCTGGAAAAAAGGAAAGGAAAAATGTGGAAAAAATCTTAGTTGTCACGGGGGATTCGAACCCAGGGCCACCAGCGTTAGCCACCGGTGCTCTAACCACTGAGCTACGTTAGCCACCGGTGCTCTAACCACTGAGCTACGACAACCCTCGACTTCCAAGACCATCACATTTTTCCTTTTATACTGTTGAGTAGTACCGCTTGCTGCAGTCTCATACTCAACAGACCACCAATTATGTGCCGTCAAAACACCTTTTCGGTGTCGACCGGAAACACCTCCCCCTCCGGAGAGGAGCCATAATTTGTGGATTAAAAAGGCTTTAACATCACAATTATCAAGTTCTGACCCTTCATAAAAACTAGATTGAAACTTTCTCACCTAACCCGGCAACAACTAAGATTTTTCACATTTTTCCTTTGCTTGTTTCCAGACCCCTTTCAGTGAGAAAGTTTCAATCTATCTGCTATGTCGTCGTTCAAATTTATGTTTACCTCTATTATCAACATTTCTGAACCGTAGAGCTTTCTTCAGTTGATAACACACACACACACACACACACACACACACACACACACACACACACACACACACAAGAGAGAGTATTCATATCCCTTTAAGGTGGAAATAAAATAAAAATTAATAAAAAAGAAAAGAAAAAAATTACACATACACTTCCACAATGAGAATCACTCGTGCAGTTGGTTGCCCTATTTTGAGTTCATTAGGGAAGGAAGTATGAGGGGAACCAGATGATGGGATGGTTCTGGAATGAATTCAACTGTGTTGCCAAGAGAGTGTCTGGCGGAATGCATGTTGTGGGCCACTTCCCTATCCAGGAATACACAACACGCACGACACTTTTAACACATGCACAATAATGCAAGTACATGTGCAAGGTGTTGACAAGGATACCAATCAGGAGAGGAAACACCAGGGGGGGCGAGGAAAGATAGCAGTTGGGTAATTGTTGGTGTCTAGACAAAGCACCAGAGTAGGGCACACCCACCCTTCTTGCCAAGAGTCGAGATCTACGATCAAATGAATTGAAATGACCGCACCAGTGTTCCTCTCTAAAAACTGAGGTAGACAGATTTTACCATAGTGAGGCTGGATGTTGCGTCTACAGGCAGTACTGGTGCATCGGGTGTTAGACTAGACAGGATTTTAATACATGTGCAAATATTTGAAATAGGGAAAAATATTGCTTGTACAATTATCCTTTCATTGGTTAAAAAAAATAAATCAATTAATGAAACTGCCAGTGTGCACACATGCAACCATTTAATAGTGATAATGATAATAATTATAACAACAACAAAAACAATAATGGTAATAATAATAACAAATTAGATGTATTCTCTCCTTCATGGCTTTTTTTTAACAATCCAGAATTAATATGTTTGGTCAGCCTGCAAAATGCTAACTTTACTGGTCTTATAGACAAAAAATTATATTGTGTATATATATTGTATATGTAACGCAGTGTATATGAACTAGTTACAAGGTGAGAAGGAATAGACCAGCACTTACGATCTTTGCACGTTTTACACATTCACACACACACAAAAAAAAAACGAGGACAAAAATTTCTTGAAAAATGCTTGCGGCTCATTAATAATCAGTCCATTACAGCCCACCCATTAATGTATTAGTTGATTCAATCAAATAATCATTGGAAAATTCCCTCCATAACCCAAGGCAATAGCAGGCAAATGACACAAGAGAAGACAATGGCCTCTGGGAAATAGTGTTGCTCACACACCAGGTCGTCCTTATACAATTAAATTTCCAAATAAAACAATGCAAAAGCAATTAATACTGAAATATATCAGCAGCCTTCCATGCAGACAATTATCACATTCCTAAAGCCATGCCTCTAAAAATGGTGGGCATTCTTCTCCACTTAATTAAAATTAATATAATAAAATTGCCTCAAATTAATGGAGTAATTTGCTTTTATTTTTTACCAGTCGTTTATGTTAATTCTGAGAATTCGGTGCAAATAATACAATTGCCCAATTTTCACTGGAGCCACATATTTCCTTCACAATCCCAAAGAAAGCCATTCAAATAAGATCAAGTTACAAGAAGTCCTTACACTCGGGTGAGTAGAAGTCATTAAGTCCTATATAAGAAACTTAATTTTAGATACGGAAACTAACAGTTCAAGTTTCCTTTTGGGAAAGTTATGTTCTTCACATCTTTGTAAGTATTTTTGTTTGCTTCAAGGTATTTACTAACACCCTCTTATGTGGCTCATAAATAAATTAGCCCGTTAGTGAAATATCTCGCCATATCATACTCTGACAAGTGGTTTATTCTACACTAGATATCTTCACTAAACAAAGATGTGGCAGAGCCAGTGGTTTAGTTCTACAGCTTCCTTACAATGTCAGGCAAAGGAACAGGTAGGCACTGCCTCTATGCCATTGAAAATTTTGAACATCCGCTTTAAATAACTAATTAACTACAATTATGTGTTGTTAAACTGCTACTCTGGTGTCAGTCAGAAATAACTTCAGTTGCACTTCTTTCTTTCAATAAACTGCTACACCTCCTTGTTGACAAGGTCTACCAGCTCAATTGCCTCCGCCATCTGGATGGTTGCTATTGACTACTAATGTATCCAAGATTAAAGGGGCATGTACACAATACATTGAGAAAACAACTGTGAGATATCATGGGTTATCTCATAGGTCAAAAATCTAAAAAATATTAGTGTGAAGACATCTAGTGTGTGTATATTATGATATTATTTAAAATATCACAGTCAGTGGAAAGCAGTAATAAAGATGGTAACGATGACCTAACCACGACATCACTGCACTTTTTCCACTAGGCTATATAGTAGCGAAATTCCTGAGCAACTCCTGGTTAGCAACTGAAAGAAAATTGTTACTGGTGGAATCAGAATAGTCATTTATTTGGCAAAAATGTACAGCGGCTAATGCAATAAATTGCTGAAATAAAATAATTATTGTCATTTGCTACAGTATAAACATACAATAGCATGGCAGACTGTGGAATTTGGACAAATCCACTTGGCTTCACCTCGTGAAATTATTCTCACATACTCATGCTATTAATACCACAGTTTTCCATGCTATTATATACACATACATAATATATGTATATACATAAGACGTGTATTTCTCTGCATTACTAGAACTAATCCCATTTCAACATAGTGTTTAACACAAAGATATTCGCTGCTGAGCTGAACGAGAGTAAACAGCCATAATCACTGCAATTACACACACTATCAACAGACACTAACAGAACAGGACCATCTTCAGCATCTCCTCCTACTCTCCTTCTCTCATTTGTCAGCATTCCTGCAAATAGGAGAAGAGACTGGCAACAAGAAGGGGCTGCAGCCACAACAATGAACACGCCAAGTTCTAGTTCAGACTACCGACAGCGGAACAGACAAAAAAAAAGACCTGATTATGTTTTGAATAAATTAATGAAAGCTATTTTTTTAGCAAGTGCACAATAGCACACACAGCAGAGAAATGTAACTGGTCATGGTTATCTTTACCATCAGTAAGGCTTCAGTGTTCTCATGCTTCTTCCTCTTCCAAGTATGGGGCACATGACTGACTCATTTACTCTCAAGGACACTCCCTGGCAATGCAAATGTCACCGCAAAGGCCTTGGAAGGTGGGCAGCAACATCCATTGAAACACTGGTTGTAACTACCAAGTTCAAACATGTTACACATACTCAAAGCACTTCTCAGAAGAAACCCATTAAATAGATTTTATTTACTAAAACAAAACTGAGTAATACAGACTTAGAGCTTTAATAATACTTCCCTCCTCTCCCCTTACTTTCAGTTCTTAATGCAATCCTTCTCACTGTCCCCTTTAAAGGTATCACATGATTAATATATTCAAATTCACACATTTGCGCTCCAAAACACGAGAAAGAGTTGAGAAAGAGGAGCAAACGCTTGCTCCACACTGGGCTCAGTTGGTTGAATTTTGACACCACATACCAGTCTGTGGATTGGTAACTAAGTCACCATCTGGTAACCCTATCATTTCCATGTTTGTATGCCGTAGTGGGTGTGATTCAATCAGGCGTAAAGGACAAAATGAGAGATTGTTGACAACAGGAAAATGTGCTACTTGTTCATTTGCATATACATACATAGAAGCAGTAAGATTTGAACCACTACTCTACCCTGGACGTAATAAGCATACAACGAGCCCAAAAAGGAAAAAAAAAAGTAGTACTGAATCAAGCAAGTATCTTCACCAGAAAAAGACACATGTAAACGACACATATACCCAAAACATGAGAATATTACGCAACTCAAGGTATTAAGTTGCTATGACAACTACTTTCAGAACAATGGCCAAAAGGCAAAAGACAAAAATGAAGACAACATTTAAATCACACATGTAAACATGTGCAAGACATTAGAATAACAATTCCGTGGCACTGGAGCTAAATAAGTACTCAGAAATAGTAAGCATCCAGATGATTTCATGGACTGATGATGCCTTCCCCACAAAAATGAAGCACCTCAGGAGTTACAAAATTGACCCCATTGCCTTAAGCTGACAATAGCTTGCTCTAACTATCAGACACAATAATGCGATCATAGTGTTGGGGATAGACAAGTCCATGGGCTGGCCTTAGATCATCACAAGGTTAGCATACACCTAGCAAGATTGAGTGTAAAATTCCTCAAGCGGCCCTTCACCCACCACATAAAAGGCCACAACTACAACTATGGGTTTTTGATGCAATTTATCATCACTTTAAATTATTTTTAGTACTAGCCTATTATGTTCTAATTAGAACTAGCAATTTTGAAAAAACCATTGAGTTTATATTCTACTAGGGCCTCTATCAAATTAAGTTTGCAACTGATGGGTCCGCTAAATCTGTTGAAAATATTCCATCTAATTACTGGTAGAACTTCTGTGCTAAAAGTATGACAAAGTCTTCAACTAGAAACTACTCTGCTTAAAAGAAGTGTCCCATTTTTTTACAGTCTAATTAACTAAACTGCCCATATTTATAACAAAAAATGACCAACTAGTGCCTCAAACTGTCTGAAAGCAGACGTATCTGACATGTGGTATAAATTATAGTCCCAGTTTAAACTAAAATGTGCTAACAACGCAGTTTGGTAGTGTTGACTGGAGACCCAGTGTACTCCAACGGTACACGCAGTATGGAAGCCAAGCTTACCTGGCTAATTGAATTCATTTGACATTTACACGGTACGGTAGTGCATTTACACTTATTTTAGTTCCGTAAGTCATAACAAATAGTCTACCGTCCAATCTGGTCTTTTCTATACTAGTTTCAACTACAGTGCCTATGACACAGACAGCAGAGAACTTCTAAGTATGCACACATTCTGGATTAAAAAAAAAAAATACATGGAGTCTCATGATGTCTGAGTATCTATGTAAAAATTAAAAAGAAAAGATTGCATTATTTGATGCATCCCACTTGTAGCTAGTCACATCCAAGCAATCTGATTGGTCCGTGACAAAAACTTATTCTAGTTTAATCATGCTCTGCAGCGTTTAATCAAGTATGTATATCAGACGCTTGTTGTCCAAGCCGTGCATAGAGGCTCTCTGAGGCATTCAGTTGGACTACATGCTGCCTTTCGTCGACAATATCTTACCGTTTTTATTCAGCAACGAATGACAGATATTTCCTAAAGGTTTTAGCCATTGCTACATTATAAAACGGCGAAATTCTGAGATTGAATCAGCAGAATTTACTAATCTTCTGCCTTGAGTTGCGTCCTTGCTACATTCAGATGGCACCACTAAGGCCTCACATTCCTAAACACAGCCGATTCAATTTCCTATATATAATGTATGTGTATATATATATAATATATATACATAAATGGAACATTGAGACCCTGAGTGTCACACTCATTTCGCCAACACAGGACATTTCGATCTGTCAATAGAAACGTAGGTGTCAGTAGTAACAGAGCAATACTGTACAAAAGGCTATTATCCTAAATATGGGTATTGCAAATTGGAATTATACAATGAGAAAAACTAGGATATCTGACATTACACAGCTAAATAACACTAGCCCCTACCATTTCCCCCCCATTCTCTAATGAAATCCCTAACACAAACACAAACAAGGAAATCTACAGCATCTCCATGCACACACACACACATACACACACACACACACACACACACACACACACAATGACATTGCAACTTCACTTCAGGCACCAGCTACACAACAGAGTTGGCTCACTTCCAGAAAGTTCTCACATTAATCCCTAACAAAAACTGCAGCCACTTCCAGCATGTCAGCTTTCAAAATGCTGTATTGTCATACAAAAAGAAAACAAACACACCAGTAACATACACAGGCTTACCGGCATGTGCAATCTTTAGCCCTTCTTGAGACCTGTGGAAGGGCAAATAGAAAAACAAACATATGAAAACAGCACTAAGAACTCCATCAACAGTGACTCAACAGAGCCTGATCCACATGGGGCTGCATGTCAATATTCTATTCCAATAACACTGAAACCAGAAATAAAAAAATACCCTTCCAAACCCACTCTCGCTGTGGGAAGTTACTAACTAGTGGGCCTATGAATTTAAATAAACACTACACAATTTTCTACTGTCCCTCCATTTGAATCAGAGATAGCTCTCAATTACATACATAAAACCAAAATAATAATAAAAGTGAGAGAGAGAACTAAGACATTACCTGGATATATTACATGAGATAATGAGGTATTCAAGGCATAGTGGATTTTTTTAAACAAAAAAAAAATTGTTATGTGGAAATTGCGCTACTTATTATTATTTTCTTAATCACTAAGTGAGTAAATAAACAACATGGGTATAAAAAATTTTGTGCTTGTCTGGTAAAAAAAATCTGTGTATTTGGTACCATTAGATAGGATAAAATACTGTGCCAATTCCTTCCCATTTTTAGTTACAACCTTAATGAAGCACCAAAGGTGCGAACAAGTGAAGAAGCCAAACTAGCCAGAAACACTCACCTGTACACATTTTCAACACGAAACTTCACTTCTTTCAATTCCGTTAACTTCCCTGGAGTAACGCTTGGGAGCCTGAGCATAAAGCGAACTACACCGCTGGCTGCAGAAGTGATTTGCTCACGTGATTATGACGTGATGCTAGGGTCATTGCCCATAAAAGCTGGTACCTACGCGGAGTTGAAGGCTTTGCGTTTTCTCAACGATTAGCCCAAAATTAAAAAAGTAGCACAATAAAAGGTCTTAAATCTTTGTCCTGAGTAAGTTCATACCTAAATCAACTGTTAATTGTCAGTAATCTCCAAAATCAGAGCGTGACAGACAGACAGACAGACAGACAGACAAACAGACAGGACGACTACTGTAACCCTCTCGCGCATGCGCGCTGAGGGTTAACAAGAATTTTCAGCTGGTCATATTAGTAAGATAAGCCAGACTAATGGTGAGAGGAGAGCTGTAGCAACAACAGCCTGGATTTAGACTCTTGGTAAGCAGCGACAACACTCTCTCAATTAGTGGCTAATGACAGGCTCTCGCCAATATTCACCTTAATGGGTTTCTCTCTTGGTGACAAAAACACACAGGTGCAAGGAAAAAAAACAGTTGCGATAACCTTAACCCTGTAAGCAATAAGCGTATATCACAGCCTTTACGTTACATACCTGCTGTCTGGTGAGTCAGAAGGAACTTCGTTCACCACAGAGTCTGTCTGCTACATACATTGAAAATAAACACAGAAGGGGAGAGAATGAAGTCATGTGACATTGAAATTTTTTTTTTAAAGGGTTCAGGAGAGAGACTATACACAAATAAATTATTGTGCAATTCCTAATAAAATGGACACTATTATTATTACCTAATAATTCATACTACAAGATGCAAGAATGGATCTACCAGTTTCTTATAGAAATACATAATTATTTAAGTATTACTCACACACACACACACACTCACTCATCTTACTCACCACTGGTTTGTCTTCCTTGGCTTCATCGGAGTGAACTGTTGTAGCAATTGCAGCAGCAGCTGAAGCTAGATGTCCCGTGGATCCCGTCTCAACCAACTCCATATCATTGGTGGCATCCGTGGACCTGAAAGAAGAAGTGAGCTGGCCCAGAGTACTGAAGGAGCTCTGGTGACGCTGCAATGCACCTTCTTCCATGTCCGCTACTTCCTGCGCCTTGTCAGCTATGTCATTCCGATTTTCCACTGCCATTGAGAAAGGAAAAAAAAACAAAAAAAAAACAAACAATAAATTCAAAATATCCCATTTACTCGTGAATAATTTCCTTATAAATCAATAAAAAAATAATCTAAAAATAAATTTAAAAAAATTTAAAAGGGAGTAAAACATGTGCAAATAAGTTTATTACAAAAATAACACACGTAAAGGGGTGTTTAAGTTATTAGTACTGGGTATTTCTACTAAATATAGTTCACTTGAGTCCTAAAATAGCAGCATTAGTCATTAATTAGAAAATATTCCCTGATACCCCCTCAAAACTGTCTATTGTGTAGTGTTTTCTTAACAAAATCCAGCTACAAATAAGTCCCTAATAAGACAGCCCCAAACAAAGCATACCAAATAAGGCAACCACTATAGAAATAACTACAATTACCAGAGCACGCTGAGAGTGGGTGCACATGTGTGAGTGATAAGGAGATCTATGAAAGTCTTTTTCATGAATAGGCCTAGGCTTTCAGTTCCTCAAGCCTAAAACATCCACATGTTGCCATAGTAACACATCCAGGGTCACTGGTGTTATTTCTTCAGTTTCCACGTCTCCAAGGCATAACACAGGCAACATCACTAAGACCAAAGTCGTGCAAACTAAAAGCAATCCTCTGAGCGCCAGTCTAATCTCCTCATTATTACGCTCTCAAACAACCAATCACAAGGAATAATTATGTATGACACTCGCCATGCTTGTGACCCAGTCCCAGTACATAACATCCCAACTGTTATGTAGATATGCCCATAGATAGAAGCAAGTATCCCTTCTCTGCCTCCATTATGCAACAATAAGAGGACTACCACAATTCCAACACAGATAGCGGGATCTTTGTTACAAGCTACAGGTGTATTGATCGGTGAATGTGTTACTAAAAATAAAAGGAAGCAGTGAAATTTTTAGGACAAATGTTGACAACATCGAGATCTACACATACAGTACATACATGGATAGCACTGCTGTTACTATAACCACACCCACATCATTATTAGTACCATAGAAACTAAGGAAACTTTCTATTCTATGTATACTTGGAGCAGAGATAAACTTCAGGTTTGAGAACATTTCAAGTTAAAGTAGAAAAAACAAACAAACAAACAAAATATTAATATGATACAAGTGAACCTAATAATACTCCATCAGAGGAATGGAGGAGACTGGTTGTATCAGACCATCCTGTGTCCTGCCAGTCACCAAATTCCAGACAAAATCGATGCCAGAAAATGCTCACTATATTCATTGTCTGAGTATTAGTGCAATCAATTGTTGAATTTGCTAAATCATTTAGCTGTCCTTTTAGGAAATTGCATAAAAAACTCGCCAATCAGGAAATAGCATTAAAATTCATTATTATCCCCCCCACATCCACTCTCTGACTACCACACACTACCAAACCAGCCTGACCAGACGGTACCCACACACAATAGACCCCACCCAGAGGCATCTTCAGTGATCACCAGGATACAGTGAAATATCCTGTACGAGTGTAAACACAGTTACTTTCATCATGAAGCTACTACTGTTTACACCATGTTACATCACAGCACAGCCTGCAAGGGTATCAATACAAATTAGGGGAGCATGATAATGGGGAGGGGAGGGGAGGGGGGATTGGAACTGAAATGCCAGGTCATGAAAAATATTCCAAAGTACAAAAAATGTCTTTAAATAAAATAATCCATCCCCCCCCCCCTTTTTTTTCTTCCCCTTCTCACAAAAAAAAGTTTAGTATGAAGTAGTCTTAGCATTAGCAAGTTTCATTTTCTCACCAACTTAATCCTAGTCGAAACTTGAAATACTTTGTGTTTGTTTTACTTTGTGTTTGTTTTCCCTTCGCCTTACAGCCTACGGAATGTGTCTTTGTGACAACTATGTAACTGGATGGAGTGTAAATGTTTTAAAAGAGCATATGAAATACACCATTAGACTTCACGTGTTAATGTGTAGCTTAAAAGTGAGAATTGTGAAGGAGAGAGAAAAAAAAAAAGCAGATTAATACAAAAAGCACTTCTAGAGTTCACTATCTGTATAATATTATATTGGGCTGCACAAATTCAGGTGTCAGACTCCTCGTGGTTGCATGGGGGCAGCGGTTGATAGGGAGCTCTGTAGTTTACATGCTGACCTGTACAAATACATTGGCAAGAATTATACACATGTATCAAGAACCTGAAGTTGAGGGTAGTCAGCCATAAATGGATCATCCATGCTGGATATGACCTCACTCAAGCTCTTCACCTGTTTCATAAATAATAGCAGAGCCAAAGAGCCTTGCTCATGTTGTTGATCACAGTGTTCTTCTGATTCAAGGAATAGATAATCAAATTCTGTCAATTCTTTCCTGTTTGGGACCAGCCACCAGCCACTTTTGGAATGCAGAAGGATTCTCAGTTAGCTTACTGCTCCACAGGATCCCTTCACAAGTTCATTGTTCTGCTGATAGGCTTAATTAGGGGCATGCTAGAATATACAACCCAGCAATTCTGCAATTAGTGTTTGACATGAGCAGGAAGAGCTTTCATATCTCTAAGGTGAATGGGAATCCACGAAAAATTGTGTGATCTAGAGCAAGGAACATGGGTCTAAGTGCTTCAAGTGACTCTACAAAAATAATCAAAATTACACTGTTGATGAGTACATAAGAAGAATATCATGGGTATTAAGTAAGCAGACAAATTGGCAGCCATTTTCGCACTAACTACTTGGCTTTAAAAACATCAATTCCTCATTAAAAGTTAAAAAAAACAAAAACAAAACAACAACAACAATAACAACAACAAAGAACAACTTTTCACAATGCTTTCAAAATTGACTATTAACTGGGACTTACTGGAGATAAATGGAGCATTCGTTGAACAAAATCGTTCAGTATAATTACATAATTATACTTCAACTCTTCATTTCTTTCTTGCCCTAGCATCAAGTCAAGAGTGTGTTCTTAACATCTCTACTTCAACACTGAATCAAGCTATCCATTGTTAGGACAGAGATCACCGAGTCACCACGACTGAAGCACTAACAACATCCCCCACCCCCAAGTGCTTCTCCCTCAGTTCTTCCCTAACCACTTCCAAAAAAAAAAAAAAGAATCTATTCTTGGAGATCTTGGGACTATTATTAAAATGGTACACAAATGCAATAGCCTTCAAAAATAAATGGTTTACTTGACAATTAGAAGCTGCAAGGTCATTCTTCATAACATGGAAGGCCGGTGTGTTAGATTTTAACTGAACTATTTGAACTTGAGTTTTGTCAGGTTTCATATGTCAGTACATGTCACTGTCAAGTGGTCTAAACCTCGAGTCCCGGCAACAAAACAAACTCAGTATTACTTACAAACAAAAACAATACCAAGCTTACACCATGTGGATTCAGTTTCAGATTGCCTTGAGTAAATTTACTTACAGATTGACACACAACGCGATTGGTCAAAGATTTAGTAAGGAAGAAATCATTAATTCAAGTAAGGATTTACCAGAATAAGAAACCAGCCTAGTTGGGGGGAAATAAGTCCTATGACAATATAAAATAAACCATGGTAACATTATTTTGCTAGGTTGCCTTGGGAACGTGAGACTAATTCATGCAAACGTTTCATGAACTTGCCATAAATTCTTCCACTACAGGAAATGGGATAACAAAAATTACAACAACTAATTGCAAACTGAAGATAACATTCTCCACACACTGCCTTGCATCATGCAGTCCTTCTTGTACTTATATCCTTTTGGTTGTTAGTCTTTTTAAAAAGTGGCATGGCTAGTCTTTCTGCAAGTAATATTACACACATATCAATGATATGTCATGTGACTTCTGCAACTACCAAATATGAATGTCAAAGTTGAAAAATGACACCTATAATACTTACCAAATTTCTTGAGCTATCATAAAAGTAGGGACATTTCAACACCCCCTCCCCTCCCCCTTCCTCCCTCTTTCCTACATTGTTCTTTATGAACAACACTTGCATGCAAAATTAAAGAAAATTCCAATAAAAATACCCCAACTACCTGAACCATTCAATAAGCTGCTGATTCCAATTGAAAAGAGAATAATTTATCTGATGGCATACACATGCTCAAAGACTGCATGTGTATGTGCATGAGCATGTGTGTGTGTGTGTACATATCTATGTGTGTGTGTATGTACATGTGTGTTGTAACTAGACCACTGTCCTCCTTACTATCCAGTCAAATCTCAACCCAAGTACAGTAGGATGCCAGTTATCAGAATGTCTGCATACTTCAGTTAACCAAACACCCAAAACTAAAAGTAGCACGAGATAACTGAACACCATAGAAAATGTGTTATGAAAACACTAATAAAGGGGCGTGGTCAACCAATTCTTCATGTCTGAAGGACTTATCAGGAACACCTCTCAGTCCCAACGTATTCGTGTAACTGACTTTCCACTGTAATTACCTACGTATAAATCCACTAGTACTCACCAACACACAAAATAGTAGTCTACTACACAACACAACCACACATTTGACCAATATATTTTAAAAGATTTCAAAACTACACTATCCTAAAATTAGCCAATAAAAGCTATGCAACAGCTACACACTGTTCCATCTCCCAAATAAACATTAAATAGTAACTAGTCTCTTCCTGCCCCTCCCTTCCCCTCAACCCTACCCAAACCTCGACCCCACCTACGTATCTACTAACCAGTTGGCTTCTCTGGTTTCTTTTCTTCTTCATTTTCTTTTGTTGCGTTCGTCTCCCCTTCATCTTCTGCTTCCTTGGTAGGCTCTGGGACTGGGTCAGTCCCTAGGGACTTGTGGATCCTGAAGTTGACAATCTTCAGTACCAGGAACAGGAACATCACAATAAAGGCATACACAAACCAGCCCACCCAGAATGAGGAATTCACCTGTAGCACAATGACAACAACAACAACAACAACAACAACAATAATAATAATTATTATTATGGGCCTGACACACACACCTAATTTGTCTTTTCAACTTTGACTTTCTAGTTCAATAGTGCCCACCCTGTGCACCAAGTACTCTTAAGGATCTACTTGTGAATAATGGATTAGTCTGAAAGAAGCCAACACAACTCTTATCAAAAACCTTCTGCACTATCATGCATTCTTCACAACATCAGCCAAGGAGTCTTCTAAATGATAGATAACACCATCAAAGACAAACGAAATTAACTACTAACGGATGCTAGTCTTTTAATGTTTGAGAGAACAAAACCCACTGTATACCCGATGATTAGGTTTGCTTCATTGAGCCTGGTTTTACCATGTAAATAACCCCTCATCCACAAACTGGTGTTCTCATTGCTGCATGCAGGCCACTGTGTTAGTGGATGGACCATTACAATCGTGCGACACTTATGTAAAGGAGACAGCATGTTGTTAATTCAATTACAGGCAGTGTATAACACAAGATACTGTGAATTTCAGATAGCTAGCACGAATGTATGCACACGCACGCACACAAACACAGAAATATCACTCTTTCTCCTTAGCCTAGACAGCTTGGGTCTAATCGCCAACCTGTGGTACATGCCTACATCTAGACTTTGTACGACCGATTTTACTCCTTAGAAACGGTTTGGGTGGAAGGAGGGTGGAGGGAGGATGTAGAGCATAACAGTTAGTAATGTGTAAGTGAAGGTTAACTTGAGCTTGCAAGCCACAAGACGCAATTAGACCTGGCCGCCCTGTGTGAGCTTACAAACTACCAGTCTTCTAATCTTGTTCTGCTTCAAGCCAACCCAATAAAGGTGTAAATACTGGGCGCAAATAGGCACTGTATTACATGTACATGTGATATACATGGAGGCATGCACAGTGTAATCAGATTGAAATGATGGGTGTAGAAAGAGGGTGTGAAGTAAAGATGGGGTGTGGGAGCCATTAAGGGAGTGGCAATTAATACTTAAACAGGATCACCTGCTGCTCATGCAGTAGTGTCAATTAACACATAAGTGGCCAGGTGACATCAGTGCTAAACTTACAAAGAACACTATAACTGGAACAAATATGAAGATGAGAAACAGGACCAGGTGAAATATTGCCAGTAGGGGTCTCTTGCTTCTCACAGGCAGCCAGCCACCGGTGAAAGAAGCCAAAAACCCGTAGTAGAGAATAGCCCACTTCCTTTGCATGTTGTAGACCCGCCCTAAAGTTTAAGACCTGTACTCCAGAATCAAGAGTTCAATTGTTTTTCCATTAGTCGGGACGAAGTCGACACCCAGCGGGTAGTTCACCGCCGGACAAAAACGTCTGCTTGCAACTTCACTAATATCTAATAGTCGAGCAGTACACCCAAACACAGCCTGACTTTACTCACAAAACGACAACGGAACTTCTTCTCTAAGCAATTCAATAGGTATCTGACTCGACAGATTTCGTGTCTAGACTACCCCCCCAACTAAAAATTTGACCGCGGGCTCGGAGGCGGGGGATTTCAATGACAGTGTACCCCGCCCAGAAGGGGATTTTTTTCAGTCCCATTTTTGTGTGTAGTATAGGTGAGTGCGGTTTGAAGTAGGTTGCAGTTCTCGGAGTAACGGTAGATGCTATTTATTACCTCAGCTGGACCGAGGCTATATAATAAAGTCTTTCCTTCATTTGTCGAGGCTGTTGATTGAGTATTCGTAGCTAAGTAGTAACCTCTGTTAGTGGTGAGTTCCTACAGCCGGTGGAAAAAGTTTTAACAGCGGAGCTGTTGTTGTTGATAGTTTGTTTTGAATCTTAACGGATAATGGCTGATCAACAAAAGCAAACAATAGCTCGTCCTCACCGTTCAGAGGTGCCCGGCCAAGGATCTCCAAGTAGTAGGAAAGAGAGACCTTTTCCAGGGACTGGTAACAGCGGTGAGGGGGTGCCAGAGCACGAAGAAGAGGCAGGTAATTCGCAGGATACAATGAAAACATTCACTCCACCACCATTACCCTGCTTACATGATATCAATGAAATCCACATCACAAAGGATGCCACAACACCAGTTGTAGCTGGAGCTTCTCCTCTCCCCTCGCCTCCTACAAGCCCACCCAATTACAATATCCCACACAGCCCCAGGACCGACTTCACTTCAGCGTTCACTAGCAGCACTGAAAGGCAGCAAGAGTTGGAGGAGGAGGAGCTGGACTCGCCGAGGCATCACAGACGCATGGACCGGAGGGCCAATTCACAGAGATACGCTGAAAAGAATAGGAGGTCACAGGCTAAGAAAAACAAAGGCACCGTTGTTGGTGACTTCAGCGGACTATACGGCGATGAGCTGAGCTTGAAAATTGGAGAAGATATAGAAATTATCTCCAAGGATACTGTAGTGTCTCGCAACATTGGATGGTGGACAGGAAGGAACAGCAAAGGCAAAATAGGTATCTTTCCAGCTGCCTGCGTTTCATGTGACATAGTTGGGGGTGAGAAAGGAGCCGGCGGAGGAAAAGAATACCCCCTTGAAATCAAGAACAGTGAGGTAGAGATGAAAGAAGTAATTGGCATCGGAGGGTTTGGTAAAGTGTATCGAGCTATTTACAAGGGAGAAGAAGTTGCAGTCAAAGTCGCCAAAACTACTACATATGACTCGTTGAAAGCCGTCCAAGATGTGATCGCAGAGGCAGAAAAGTTTGCCCACCTGGCTCATATCAACATCTGTGCCCTAGTGGGCGTGGTTTTAGTGAAAGACGTGTGTCTGGTGATGGAGTGTGCCCAAGGCGGAGCTCTCTCCGAAGTTCTACACAAGGGTGACCATTCTATCCCCGTAGACGTCATCATCGACTGGGCGTCCCAGATCGCATCAGGCATGCACTACTTGCACCACGAGGCCGACCCTTCCCTCATTCACCGAGACCTTAAGACCAGCAACAGTGAGTGTGCATGCACAACTATCTCTTGCAGGAAATTTACAGTTTAATATTTACGTTTAGCTAATGTTGGGCAGCATTACGGAGTTTGGAAAGGTATAAAGACCCTGTACCCACTTTTATTTTAGCTGTATATTCGAGCTAGTATGGCATATGTGCATTGTTATTTCATTGTATAATTGTATCCTGTGTTAAGGAGTTTCACTTGACCACGCACCTTAGAGCAAATATGGAAAAATGGCTTGTCGGTACTTGTCAGTTGGTGCTCTGAAGGTGTCTATGCAATTATCAAAATGCCAGTATCAACATAGACTCCTTTCAACCCCTTGACTGGCAGATGTGTGCGGTGTTGTTTTACCTCATACTGGTTTCCTGCTACTGCCTAAAGAGTGCAAGAATTAAGTGCTACATACCATGCACAGTGACTAAACGTGCTCAAATGAATAACTCCCCCCCCTCTCTCTCTCCCTTCCCTCTCTAAAAAGCATCTTTGGAGCCCCAAGTTTTGCTATAGAGATTGTCATTTGTAATTCTATGAATATTAAATCATTTCATCATCAGTTTAACATGTCATTTTCCCAGCTGGAGAACAGTAGTCCTTGGCAACCACTGGCTTCCATAATTCCCAAGTTGGATGAAATTGAATTTAATTGGTTCTACATATTGGCATGAGTACTAAGTCAATGTGGAAAGAGGGGGCGGGGGCAATATGCTGGAAGTTTTAAGTTTTATTCAATCAACATCCTCAAGGTTCGGTCCACCAAAAGTGCTGGGGAGGTTCCTTTTGTAATTCAATTAACTTTTTTTTTTGTTTTATCCTCCCTGTGCTGTGTGAATTGAGGTCAGGGTTCAACAGCGTGGGTGTCCTAGTCTCCTGGTTGGATTTAATTTGTTGGTCCTGAGCTCCACTTTGATGCGAGGAAGTAATTTGGTAAAGGTGGATATCCTTGTGGCTCATGACTTGTAACAATAGCTGTGATGATGAGCTTCCTTGTTCCTTCCTATCACATGCCTGTTTGTTGTTGTTGCTATTATTATTAATCACTTATTTCTTTATTTTTCAGTTCTTCTGGCTCATTCTACAGATGTGGTGGATATGCGTAACAACACTATCAAGATCACAGACTTCGGCCTCGCCCGCGAGATAGAGCACACCACACATATGAGCGGTGCCGGCACTTACCCGTGGATGGCCCCTGAAATCATTCGCACCTCCAACTTCTCCAAGAAGTCGGACGTATGGAGGTAAGCGAGGAGTGGGCGGGTCATTCTGGTTCCACTGCTGGCCCTGTTTGGGAGAATGTTGTTATGCCAATGCATTACAAACAACATGTGGAGGGGAAGGTAAAATGCAATAGTTTACGTGATTTAATAATCTTAGTTAAATGCTGGGAGTTAAAGGCTTCCTCTGGTTTGATCTTTGTTATGTATTCCAGCTTTGCAGTTGTTTTGTGGGAAATGGTGACCGGGGAGCGCCCGTACAATGGACTCAGCTTCTTCGTGGTGGCTTATGGAGTCGGGCATGGCACTTTGACACTACCAATACCGGATAGCTGCCCAGAACTGCTGTCTAAACTGATGAAGGGTGAGCTATGAGCTATTATATGTACACATTTATATTATCAATATTACTATTTGAGGAAAGACATGGTTGACCTATTGCATTAATTGCATTGGAAACTGATAGTATCACACAGGTCAAGTAGTAGGAGGGGGTCAGGTGATGCTCGGAGTTTGTTTTGATGGGGTTAGGTATGTCCTTACACAGCCCATCGACTTAGCCGTTTACGATTCGTGTGTGTGTGTGCTAATATGCATATGTGGTGGTGAGACTGCTCAGGTGTATCTGTCTGATGTTGACTGTTCCACAGAGTCCATACGCAGCTCAGTGGGGACGTATCTTGCTGTAATCTAATCCTGACAGCATCTAATAGTTAGTCATCGAACACTTATCATAACTCAACCTGGGGTATATACATACTGCAGCTTATTCCGGAGATGTTTGCGTCAGGGGTATCTCCCCTCTCCTTCTCGGGCATTTGTTTAGACTGGTTGGAGAGGAAATTCCAATTAACGGAATATGGAACAGTGTATCTCCATGGACAGGTGTGGCCCCAGTCTTAGAATGCTCATTTGCATTTCCACTGAAATAAGAAGAAACTTGACCATGGAATGTTGTGGTTCTTCTTTTTAAAGTTTGGATTTTTTTTTTTTTTTTTTTTTTTGCATCAAATTGACGACTTCTAGTTTTGTGTCTTTAGTAGATCCAATTAATACAGAGTTCAGCGTTCATGGGAGAATTTTTGTAAAGGGGGACCCAATTTCTTGGACCAGATTAAGTAGATTGGAGCTTATATTAACTGATTATCTGTTCTATTTCTCTTTTCCATCCATTCCCTCGCTGTCATGTGTTTGGTGTGGCCCGTATTACAATATCTGTTTAGCGGGGTCTGCGCTGGACTAATGCCTGGGGTGTCGGAGACAAATCACTACAAATTGGCAGGTGGTTAATTGAAGACTGGGGGATCAGGGTTGTGCTGGGCCTTATTTGGAAATATTGGATAATTCCCAGTATTGTACAGTATTTACTATGGATGTAGTAGATACAAGTCTTTTAGTTGTGTGTCGGTAATTTCTTTGTGAAAGTGAGCCTAAATCTTCAAGTAGTACAAGCTATGTGGTGTGTTACTCTATGCTGTGCCATTGCCTGTGCGTCTAGACTGCATGGCAACGTCACATTCTACATGGAATGTTGTCAGGCAAAGAGAGAGAGAGAACAAAATGGTGGCTATTGGCGATTGGCCAGTCTGAATATTTACACAACTGGGAAAGAGACTTACTTGAGTGGTAGAGGTAGTGGCCTGCATGTCAAAGTGTTCGTAGACTGATGATATATAAGTTAGCTGATGTGTCTGGTGAGCATGTGTGCATTAAGAAGCACGGTTTCACCGGCTAACACACTTCTGCTGGTGTTGCTATTGCTATTCCTCGGAATATAGAGTTAGAGGAGTACAAGCAGGAGCATTTGGGTGGCTCTAATTTGCCAGCTGCCTTTCAACTTGTTTAAATCAAAGATGTGTTGAACTAGTTTAGTAATCTCATGGCTGCTTGGCACTGGAAGTGAAGATTGTAGTGGTATTCTACTTCCCCTGGTTATTACAGCCAGGCTAGACCTGACAGGCACACAGTACAGCCAGGCTAGACTCTGACAGGCAACCAACACACAGTACAGCCAGGCTAGACTCTGACAGGCAACCAACACACAGTACAGCCAGGCTAGACTCTGACAGGCAACCAAGCACACAGTACAGCCAGGCTAGACTCTGACAGGCAACCAAGCACACAGTACAGCCAGGCTAGACTCTGACAGGCAACCAAGCACACAGTACAGCCAGGCTAGACTCTGACAGGCAACCAAGACTCAATTGTAATCATTGTATTGCGGTGGTCTCGTGAATTTGCTCAAGTGGAAGTTAAATTTGGTAGGAAATGTGTGCACGGGCTATAAATACAAGTTATATTTAGCAGATGATAATCATGTCCTTGTTGCATGCCACTTCTGTTTCCTTTATCTGGAGTTGCTATACTGGTGGCTTTAAGCTGCAAGCACATTCTCCTGGCTTGATTGGTTAGTGATCAGGAATTAACATCTAATTCTGCCTTATAATAACAACCAAGCAAAAATAATTATTTAAGTAAATAAATAAATAAATAGCACTCGTCCCTCCTTTCCACTGTGTTGTGTAACCGTTTCAAGTTATGATAATTGTTTCTTGTCTCATTTTCAGAGTGTTGGGCTCGAGACTACACCAAAAGGCCATCCTTCGTGGAGATTGTGGTGGACATTAAGAAGATGATGAGGTCAGACTTCTGCCACTCCACCAGCGAGGAAGAGTTCAGATCACTGCAGACTGTTTGGAAAGGCGAAATCCAGAAGAAGTTCGTGGAGCTGAAAAAGATGGAACTGGTAAGCAATCATGTGACAATTTGATTTTGTTTTTTGTTGTCCAAAAAAAGTCTTTTCTATTTTTACTCTCAGCTGTTTGATTCTTTTGTGCACATGGTCCGGTAAACATACAAATGAATGATGTCATGGTAATGAATATCATTATCGACAGTCTTGCCGACTGCGTATTGCCTGGAGGGGATTATGAGTGGGAGAATATAATTAAATTCATGCCCTGGAAGATAATTTCAAATTTCCGTCACCTTTTTTTTTCCCAAGAAATGGGTTACAAAATAATATAGATTATTAATATTTTTTTTACAATTTCAGTTTTGTAAGCTGTTGGGTGCAATACCACTACTTCCTAAATATTAAATTTCAGTTGTGATAATGATTACTCCACTTTGGTAGAGCTGACTGAAACAGCTTGGTGTGGTGTGTTGATTGGAGATAGATTAGAAGGAAATGACTGATACATTTTATTATTATTATTATTCCTAACTTTTAGGAACTGGAAAGGCGAGAAATAGCTCTCCAGCGCGAGATCCAAGAGCAGGAGAAGAAGAAGAAAGAGCTGGAAGAAGAAAAGAAAGAGATGCGGAAAAAGAAGGAGGAGTATGAGTGCCTCATTCGCCAGCTGAGTCTCCAGCAGGAGTCCTCCGGGGCAAAGGATGACGAGAATGTCATCGATGGACACCCACGCCGCAGTAGCGCGAGTGCTGCTGATTCGTTGGTCTCCCCGCAGCCAATGCTGACCAAGACGAACATGATGCCGCTGGTTTCCCGGGAATCTCCCACCATCCATCACCACTTGCCGCCATCCGTCCAAAGACAGCAGCAACGACAGCAACCTTCCCAGTCTACTACAGAGCAATCACGGAGCCACCCAGCTCCGCCCACTCCTCTGATGCAGCCCCCCGTTTCTTCCTCTTTCCTTCAACGGCAGCCACACCCCCATCTGGACAGCTATCAGCAGCAGCAGCAGCAGCAATACACGGCCCACCAGCCCATGCTGCAAAGAGGCGATCGCCCACCACGACTGAAACCTTTCTCACTCAAGAAACTTATTCGCAAACTCTGGGGGACAGACCCCAACGCCAAGGACAGAAACATTGATAACCCTTTACCAGATAAACTGGAGACCATCCGTACCATCCGTAGAATCACCAGCTCACCGGCTCCGTCGACAGAGAAGAGGGCAAGGTCACGAAGTGGAGGAGACAGAGACAGGCACACCACACCGCCATCCAGGTCTGGATCGCTGAGGTCAAAGAGAGAAGACCAGTCGTTTCTTATACCGGGAAAAGTGTCTGTGGATGACCACGAGAAGAAAGTGAAGTCTCACAAGAGAAGAAGCTCAGATAGTTTCAGAGGTGAGCTGACAGTTTAATAGTTTCAGAAATTTATCGTCACTCATACATTAGTCCTACTATTCAGGGTTGATAGTATAATTCCTAATAGAATTGGTATATCTACTTGTATTACATTGTAATCCTCATTTTTGCCAGGTGTTCATCTCGAAGTGGACCAGCCGGAACTTAATGCCAGGAGAGGTTCTGTCCCCAGTTCACCCAATCGCAAGAGACATCAAATCCACGAGGCGCTCATCACCGCTCACAACAAATCTCACACGCCCACACTCGGCTCCAAGATAAGCTCCCACGAGGCGCGGTCTCGGCAAAGGTCGCTGTCTGACCTTCGTTCTCCCTCGCCGCAGTACAGTCTCCTCCCTTCCTATTGTAAGTATTCTGCCTTCCAACTCTAGAGCATTATTGAGAGTAAAATGTGAGGAGAGAAGTATTTAAGAAAGGATAAATTTGAATTAACTTCACACCTTGTTACGTTTTGCATAGTCCACAAGGAGTGCTATTGAAATCTCGACACTGTAATTGAAGAGTGCTCATGGCTTGTGGCAGGAGATTCTCTATGCTTCTATCTATATAGTTGTTTTCTTGGTTTGGCCTTGAGAAGCTATACGGGTAGCCTGTCTAGCTGGCTTTCTTTGTATCCTTTACTGGCATCTGATTCCCAGAAACTAAAAGATGCTTTTCGTTGTTGGTAAACTTTAAGAACCTGTCTTGTCTTTCTTCACTGGGGACCAATAGGGTGTGGTTTTATAGGGTGTGGTTTTATAGGTGCCAAATTCCTCAGGTTTGCATAATACTTCATCTTTTTTTCTTCTTCTTTCTTACAGACTCCATTACCAAGACTTCTGCCACATCAACACCGCCACAACCATCATCTTCGATGCATTCATCTCTCACTCCCTCCAATGCCGCAAGTCCCACCCCCCATTCCATCTCTCCCCACCCACCTCCGGTGTCAGCGTCGCCATTCACTCCTCCCCTGAAGCCTTCCCACTTGAGCCTTCTTGACCCTAAGGCTACTCAGAACAAGAAAGGAGGAGTCCAGAAAGACTCCAACAGCCCCAGCAGTCCCAACGTCATGATCACACCGGCAGAGCAACACCCACTGCGGCACCTGGGGTCGCAGTACGACTCCGGGAAAGACAGCATGACGTGCTCCGACGCCTCTGGCCATTCCAACTCCAGCGAGAAGCCCATGATCGAACTTGACTCACCTGTTCATTTCCCCATAGCTCCCATGCGCACACGCCTCTCCGGATGCATCGACTACATAGCCGCCGAGTTCGACCCCCTCAGGCAGAGCACCTCCCAAGACTCTCTCTTGGAGTCCACCAATCAGGACAGGGTCCTGACGACCTCGCCTACACTCACTCCCACCTTCCACAACCATCACCAGCAGCTCCAGCAGAGACAGATGCATCTGCAGCAACAGCACTTGCCGCACCTCGGCAAGTCCGCGGAGGTTCTGACGGAGACCGGTAGCAATGTATTGTGGAGCATCGGGGCTGCCACCCACCCCGTGTCCGTCAACAGCAAACTGCCGACACGTTCATCTAGCTCGACGTCCACTTCTCCGAAGAAAATGGAGAATGCATCTCCTAAACAGTCTATAACCGTCTCCACCTCATCCATTGCATCAAACACGTCCATTGCATCAAACACGTCCATTGCATCAAACACGTCCACACGGTCTAAGAGTGATCTCACTAATTCCGGCAGCTACCAGTACCCTTCCACGCCCAGCAGCTACCAGTACCCTTCCACACCCAGCAGCAGCAACATCTCTCGACCTAGACCCAGACCTAGCAAAGACATCAACTTCCAGACCATTAGTGCCCCTTCTTCTAGGCCACATTCTCCGAAAACTGAGGCAAAGCAGATGTGGGACTTCAAACGGAATCGATTCAGCGTTTCGTCTCCCACTGGTTCAGTAAAGAGCATGCAGGACCTTCCGTACGACTCTGACTGTGGTGAATACTACCTGGACAGCAACTCGAGTAGTTTGATCAATCTAGGAGCAGACGGGGAACATGATACGATGGTGTTAGACGACTTCTTCAATTTCCTCTCACAGAACTAGCAAATATGATTGTCATTTGTATTTTTGTAACTGGCTTTTTTTTTTCTTTTTCTTTTTTAATGATGTTCACAGGCTTTTAAAACCATTGACCTTTAGTCTTTTTATCTATTGCTCATTTTTTAAATGTTTCAGTTATCGCAAGATTTTTATTGATTCACACAGCACTTCATGATGATTCTATATTCGGATTCAAATGTGGCATTCTGTTATGATGATAATGATACTAAAAATAAAGCATTCTAGTGACATTGTCCTGAGCATGGGGAAACCCTTCTGCATGGCAACAGGATGGCATGTCAACAAGAACAGTGGCTTTCCAGAATTTAGCAGAGTAGGTCTTCTATTTCTGTTCCTGTGGTAAATAATAGGAGACATTTATTACATTACATTATTTTCCTTCTCTTGCAAAATATGCAGCTGCAGATATACATGTATACACAATACAGTTATCATAATATATCATCAGTTATCAAATATCATCAGTTATTAGTTGGATTGGAAGGAACAGGTGGGATGCTAATGTGGCAAATTTATTGCCCATAGGCACCATAACAAGACAATGATGGATTGGAGGTTAAAAGAAAGTAATGAAGAATTTATTGTCTCTAGCACATACAATGAATATACAAGATTCTAAAATTGTCCAGTGGGTGTAACCTTGATTAATGAGCAATACGTCCGCCATGATGAGTGGTGGGTTAGCTATTTAGTGACTTGCCAGAGGCTATGCACCAGTCTTTGCCATAGCCCCATGAATAATACATCTTCAGTCAGTCATCCTTGCCACAAAATAAGTTCCTTGCCTGGCTAATTTCTTGTACAGTAAATTTTAATTAAATACTATAAAAAATTTCAATCAATCAATCAAATAAATGAATAAAAAAATTAATGAAGCACCAATAAAGGTGCAAACCCTCAGCGCTACTATTATACAGAGCTAGAAAATTACAAAATAATCTAGGACCAAAAGAATAATTTCTTAGCTGTTCTAATCAGGTCAATATAGCTCAGCAATGAAAATAAATGCAGGAGAGTAAGATCGATAGGATTTCTTCTGAACAAAACTTCTACTACAAGCGGAGAAGACACTTAGTAAACTTCAATAAATGCAGGGGGAGGAGAACGCGCATAAATTGTTGATCATGCGTCGATCACCTGACGTAACAGTTCGGGGCGTTGCCACCAACTACCTACGCGGAGTTGACTGCTTCGCGTTTTCTAAAAAATCAACCCGGAATTAAAAAAAGTAGCACAATAAAAGTTAAATCTTCGTCCTGAGTAAGTTCATACCTAAATCAACTGTTAATTGTCAGTAATCTCCAAAATCAGAGCGTGACGGACAGACAAACAAACAGACACGACTTATAACCCTCTCGCACATGCGCGCTGAGGGTTAATAAAAGTGTGGAGGTGGTCAGATAAATTAATTCTATATATGGGCATGGTAGTGTCTACATTAACACAGGAAGGCTATTTTAACATGGTACTACCACCACAGACTACGTATAATCCTTTACCATTCTATATTCACTTGATTACTAACACTGTCTTCTTACCGATTATGCAATAAACTGTACACTATTATCAACCCTTTACCTATTACATCTCCATAGTATTTGCTGTAATTTACAAATTCAGATTATCAATTACAAAACATAAAGTGCAGGAGATTGCAGACAGTAAGTGAGTGAGTGATAGTGAGAAGACATTAGTGATTGAAGTGCTGTGTGTCCATCATGTTAGTTTGTCATGGCTAGTATAATCCTTGGTCCCTGGTTCTGAATTCACTTCTACTCGTCTGGCAGCTGCAAAAATATGGAAAAAAAATCAATCATTAATAATTAATAATAATAACAACAACAACAACAACGATAACAATTGGAGAGCAAGTGAGGCAATATTAGGCTAGTGTTGTAGGCAGACCCTTTACCCGATACAAGGGATATATGTTTGGTCTCAGAGATCCTGGAATGTGAAAGACAAACATATATAAGAAGTATTGGCACTATCAGAGGTTTAACACAATAAACAATCAGGGACATTTTTTTTTGTTTGTATGTATGTTTGGACATACGTTGTCATTTTTGTACTTGTATTTGTGTTTACTTGGTGGTTGATCCTGTCCATACTTGAACAGAATCCTTTCTGTTTAGCAATCCTTACCCGTTACCATCCAAGGAAGTTGTAATTGTTCGACTTAGTCTCTGACCTGATCTGAATATTGCTGGACGCAGTTAAGTCTTACAAACTTACTGGAGTTCATTTCCTATTCAAATTAATGGCAGTGTTTAAGTTTCACAGTTAATGCGCCATTTGTCATAGTCATCTTACTTGAAAATTTAGGTCAAGTTACAAAGAGAATATAATTTCAGGCAACTAAATAAATGTAGCCTTTTTGGTTATTTTTGCCTACAGATCTTGTAATAGCAAAAATAATTTTATATTTGAAGTGAGATTTATGTGTTTTACCTTGTAGCTTGAACTGTTAGTGCACAATGGCCGCTTGTCATTTGTGCCGAGTATATCACTAGTATATTTATATGTATGGACAGTACGTGATCCAAATAATGCACATGCTGGTGCCTTTCTCCTAAAAGTTTAGCTTCTTAAAACTAGCCACAATTTTTTTGTTTCTACGGCAGTAGTTTTAGAGTTAGGCTCAACACTGTGCACTACTTCCTTGTTGTTGTTGTTGTTTTCAAGTCATATTAGTGATAATTAATAGTAAACTTCTAAACTTTGAGAATAGGAACTATATAACATGAACTTCGGTTAACTAAATTAAATGAAGCCTTTTTGCTGTGTTCTGAACAATTATTTAACATGTACATACAGATCTCATAGCAAACGTCAACTTTTACCAGATTTAATGTGTCACTTGAAAAGTGTTGACTTTCATTGTTTGGATTACTTGTGCACAATAGCTCACTTGCTATTTACACTCAAGCACACCACCAGTAAATAGATATGTGAGTATCTCCTTCCATACTAACTTGTATGACCATAGGGCTGAACTGAAATTTATCTTAACATTATTTTCTTGGAATAATAAACTGTTACCATAGCTCCTCTAAACTAACTGTATGAGTGTATGAGCAAGTGTTCAGATGATTTAGAAGCCATCCCACCCAAAAAAAAAAAAAAAAAAAAAAAAAAACTTGCACACAAGATCCTTAAATCACACACACACACACACACACACACACACACACACACACACACACACACACACACACAATGAGAGCATTTGCCAACCCCAAGAGTTTTCAGTGCCAAACTCCAGAGAATTACAGCTAGCTGCCAATTTATCAAGAGAGTCATGCATTCACACCACCAGCTATACTATACTATACTCTCATGAAGGGGAAAAAAAAAAAGAAAAAAAAAAATGGGATATTGGAACACACTGAGGACATGCTGTCAAGTTACACCACCAGTCCCTCTCTCCCCCCCATGCTGTCTTGGCTGGCCTGGCTACTTCACTTCAGTGTATCTCTTAGCTGCTTTCACATCAACCATCTCTAATAGGCTAGTCTGCCAGAAACAACGATGGCGTGTGTTCACGAGCTTGAGCTGGGTTGGTAAAGTGTCAGGCAAAAAGAAGCAAATAAGAACAAAGTGATCACGGTCCGTGGACTCACATAACTGAGTTGTGTTGGTAAAGCATCACCTGTAACTACAACGATAGTGACAGTGTTGTGTGCGTTCATGAATACATGGGTGGGAAGGTGGGCATGGAAGCCAACCATCATCACAATAATATTGTTAATATTGCCACAAACAAATATGTTAGGCGAGCGAGCGAGACACTCTCAGGGGTAACACAATTGAAAATCGGGGATATTTCTTTGTTTATATATGTGTGTAGATGTACGTATGTCATTTTGTACTTTGACCCTCACATTTTTGTGCTTGCTCCGTGGTCTACCCCTTTCCATACCTCCACTAAACAGAATCTTTAGGTTTAGCGATCCCGTATCATTCAAGGAAATTTAATTGTTTGCCACTTTGTATTAGGTTGTTTCTAAATGCCACAAGACGCACTTAGGTTCAACACTGTGCAGTAACTCTTTAGAACTTCTTGCTTTATTCAAGTTGCAAAATGTTATGGCGAAAGGTTACTATGGTATTGAGACCCTTTACCAGATGTAATTTCAAAAACTGCCGTTTATAGTAGCTGTGAGCGCTTGTTGTCGAAAGCTACTGGTAACTCAGATAGTCAGAATGCGATGCTAGAGACTATAGAAAATACCAGTACTCGGGGAAATTGAGGTAAGAGAGTAGTTCTGTATTTGTTAGATAAAGTGTGGTCACAACGGCTACATACTTATACATTTAGAAATTAACTGATAGATTCTTTGAAGTGTGTCATTTGTGCACATGCTAGCTCGCCCTTTGTACCCAACTACATCACCAGTCATTATAATATGATTTCAGTAGTAGAATGAGCCAATCTATACAATGTGTGACACTCTGTTCACTCTCACTGGGTTTGTGAGAGGACAGCAGACTTGAGGTGATCCAATGGTCTTAACTGAATGTATTTGGCCATTCACCTCTACTCCCAGTGTTTAATCCACTGATTAACTAAACATCAGAAATAAATTTCTCTCACACACCGCCATTTTTCTCACCTGGATTATGAGAGCCAGACATGGAGTATAAGAACAGACTCCCTCCAGACCATTTGCGCCCATTGCTCTCTTTACTACTTCTTCTCTCTCCGCCATCTTTACTTCCCTTTCTCCCTGTCTTGTCCTTGCTCCCTCTGCGACTATCCTTACTCCCTCTCCTGCTATCTTTACTTCCTCTTCTTGCCCCTCTTCCGCTAACACTGGGTTTCCCCGACTCCTCTCTTGCGCTGGCTTCTCTTTCGTCTTCCAACAAGTCGTCGCTGCTGTCAGCATCCTCAATGGCAGGGTCTATGGGGGTCACCCAGCTGGGGGGGAGACAAGACACCACGAATGGCATCCAAGAGCCTATGTAAGCCAACCGGTTGACCCAGTGGGGAATATTCTTTCCAGACAATTTCTGTATACATCAGGGGAAAAGTGTATTCATAATAAACAACCCATTCCATTGTTGAGACATAACACTGGCTGGTCAATAGCTACACATTCCATTAACACATACCTGTTGCTACGCCGTAGTGATCGCAAAAGTACTGCTAAGTTTGTCAATCATCTGTCTGTCAGTTACTAGTGTGTTTAAGAAGAGCTTTCTAAGGTTGTATAAACTTATGTGTAATGGATTATTGTGGCATATTATAAATAGTCCTCAGTGAGCATGTGCAAGTGGGCCACTGTATTCTTCCATCTGTTATACTGTAAACAGCAGATATTGAAGCGGGAAGCCTTCAAAGTTTGAAAGGCAATATCTGGTCAACAATATCCTAACTTGGAGAACATCCATAAAGGAGTTCCAAGGCACAGCTAATTGTAAACTTATCCGTTACAAATTGGGCGTAATAAGCGAGTGAGGATACTGTTTGTTGTCATTAACTATTCATGCTGAATGTAATCTGACGCCATTTTGCAAGTTCTGAATGAAAATGAAAAGTATGTATCGAGCAATAGAAGTATTTCAAGTTCCACAAAATGCTTCTTATGGTAGTAAGAGACACACTAAGGCTTGTCCACACATACTCTAATGGAGTAGCTAAGCCCACCAGTGTTTCTTCCCAAACCCACCAGTGTTTCTTCCCAAGCCCCACAGAACAAAAAAAAAAAGCCCCCGCCCCGCAAACCCCCCCCCGCTGGGTGTTTGTATATGTCTACTGAGCCCAAACAATCGAATGACATTGCACACGTGCAGATTTGAGACACTCCATCTGCTGGGTGGACAGGTCCAAGAGACTTCACCTAGAACTTAGATGTTTGTGTGTTTGTGTTAATCATGTATGCATACCTCTGGCGTGTGTTATGAGTTCAGAGTTCATTTTCTTGTCAGACTTGTCTGCAGGGCCACCCTGTAGTCAGGTATCACCTTTTTTCTTTAACCTGTTTACTGTTAGGCATGTGACTCTGGTAGTTATATATGCACTCATCTCTTTTTCACTGTTCAGTTCTTATCCAAGTTTTGAAAAAGTCCTGTTCTTGAGTCTCTCTCTCTTTAGCTAGCATCCAGTGTGTTAGCTAGTAAGGTGGCAAGTGGAGGAAATAGTAATTCTTATCTGGCAGGAGTACAGGGACTTAAATCACCCTGGTGTCAACTGACAATCTCTGCACCAGCCACCCCTCCACTGGGATATATCAGAGGAATGGTGTTGAACATACAAGCAGCCACACCACTGGTCTGAACCCGGAGAGAGAGAGAGAGAGAGCTCTCTGGTATAGGTAACTATATAAATATGTATGTGTAAGCATATGCAATACTTGCAGTGCTAGCTATATTGTTTCATTTGAACTTGTTTATTGTAGTGTAAGTAATACTGCATTCCAATGAACTGCTAATGGCGACAGAATATCCTCACTTCCAAATTACGCTCGACATGCTCAACTTTGCTACAGACGAGCACATAGTCTGTTTTATTTTGGAACTGAATGTGTCTTTGTACAGACATATAGCAAAGTATACCTATACACCATTTGCTTTTTGCCAGTGATATTTCCTTACCGACTCCTTGTAAATTAACACATCATTACATGTTTCCTGGACTGATTCACATGAATACAAATCTATGTAGTAGCTATGGCAACCCTAACGGCATTTTAAAGAATCAAGTTCTTGTATATGTTAATTAAAGTAAACTAAAAGACTGAATCTTCGGTACTTGCTCAAATATGCTTAAAAAAATGGTGACTTCGTTTCAATTCAACCACCACTGCCATGCTAACCCACCACAGATAAGAGCATATGGCCACAAGAAGTGGGCCACTGCTTAGTCACATGACCACGCCACATCCCACCACTCTGTCTCTTAGAGAAGGTCAGCTTTGAGTCAGTTTTTGCCAAAGCGGGAGTAAGTGATGGAGCTGTAAAACTTAATTAACACCTGTCATGTATGGCCTAATTTGGCTCAATTTTTTTTACTACAAAAAATTATTTATTTTTTGGCTCATTAAAAGGCTCTAAAACTATTGACCACTACAGTTCTGGGTTCATAAAGCTTAGGTGGCCTTGCCAAAGAGTTGAGTAGCCAGCAGGGCCAATCAGCCAACCACAACTCTGCCTCCACTACAGTCCTGAGCTAAGTGAGCAACCTTACAAGCTACACACAAGCTTTGCAGAGCTGGACAATGCTCCCCAAGTTATAGAGATTTATTTGTACCGTCCCTGAAATGAGAGGTGGCGTCATGGAAACGTCTTGTTTTGCACACAATTATCACTAAAATAGCACACAAATGGGGAGTACTGCTCCAGGGCAAATTCATCTCCCGGGTGAATTCAGTTCCCGGGTAAACTGGTAATTTCAGCTCCTGGGTAAATCCACTTCCCAGCAACATTGTATCTCACTTTAAAGTTAAGTAAACTTGACCAACTGCTTCTCTTCATTTGAGATATCAGTGGCATCTGCAGCCTCACCTACTTCAAAGCTACACACTTCACGCATTTTTGGATTGGAGCCAAGATAGCGTTTAGTTTACACCAGACGACTAGGTGTCACTTAATTGGAAATTGATAATGAAACTACAGAAATTGAATGTGTGTTCCTATCAACAATAAATGCAGTGAGATCTATTTCATTGCTCGCCAATGCAATACATGAGCAACAACAACAACACACACACACACACACACACACTCCATAGTACACACAATTAAACTTACGTAACACAGTTCCGCAGAGAAATGGTTGCAGTTCCTACAAAACACAATGACAGAAAGCAAAATGTAAACAGACGTTGGGGATATTCTGAACTATAAGCAAACAATCCCAAGTATTAATTAGCTGACCTTATTAGGAAAATGTAGACCCAGCTTGATGTTTTAATACAGGGAACAGGAAAGTGAGGGAGGGGGGGGGGGGGATATTGAGAAAAATAGAGGATATGTGAAAGTTTAATTAGAATTGAGCATAAAAGAGGGAGAAAGAGGGGGGGGGGGGAGGGGGGAGGGGGGGAAATACCCAGGAATTTGTGAGCTGGGATAGAAAAATGTTTAGGTACAGAGTCATTTTACAACCAATACCCACATGCACTATTTCCAAATAAACAAACAACTGATAGGGGAGAAGGGAGGAGAGAGAGAGAGAGAGAGAGAGAGAGCTAACACTATTCCTAGAGCTAAAGGCAATTTGATCTGTCTTCTACATGAGATGGGATCGAAGAGCTACACTAATTGAGATTATTTACAACATTCCAACACAACTATCTCCGGAATGCCCACCATTGTAGTTTGCTATACGCTAAATTACGCTAATATTTACCCCCTATACCCCCCAGCCTCCCAGCTGTATAGCAGTCATGACCATCACAAGCTTGAACTACAAACTCAAATAGGCCACACACATACACACTGTTAAAGACACTCACAAAGCTACCGCATAGACAATCAGGTACCAATTACAATGAACACTTGCAATTATAATAAAACAATAACAATTACTACGAACAATAACAACTATAATTAATAACTTGTGGAATACGAGCATAACAGCCATCTAACTTCATTCAGCATAACCGGCGCCAATCACGGTCGACCTCACCATGAAGTCTGCCATCCCCGCAAGGTCACAAAACTAACACATGCTACTTCTAACTGGTACACAAAGCTGACCAAGCATTACGGAGCTTCATTAGCAGAACGAGCTTGGGGCGAGCACTCTGGTGAAGCCTGAGCCTAAAGGTCAGTGGACAATATTTGTCTGAAAGCTTTTACATCGCCCAAAACAAACATGGGCTAGAAGCAGCTTGTAGGCGAACAAGATGAAGCATTTCTCACCGGTTGTAGCCATACAAACTGTCGGACTGAACATCCCTTAGCCACACTTGCCATTTCCTCTAGCTGCTAATATCTATGTCAATATTGTCAGTATCTGATATTCAATGAATTGTGGATACAAGGAAAAGAGAAACTCGGCAAGCAAACATACCAGCTACCACAGTCAGACATTTTATATACGTAGCTTAAGCCTACATGCATGACAACAGAGTGTATAGCACACGCCTTGATATTAGAAATTCATAGAAACAGAAAATAATTCAAAGGGGTCTATTTTGTAAACCTAGTCAAGGGCAAGTGAAATATAAGCAGGATACTAGTGAGAGTAGATAGCTGCTCCAGATCTTCAATTTTAGCTGCTAAGTCAAGGGCAAGTGAAATATAAGCAGGATACTAGTGAGAGTAGATAGCTGCTCCAGATCTTCAATTTTAGCTGCTAGTACACAATTTAAAAAAATGGAACTGAAAGTTTCTAGAGTATGTGCCAGATTAATTGATAGAAATGGATAAGTGGAAACAGAGACACAATTATCACAAAATAAGCAACTTAGGAACTTGAAAACAATTGCTCATTTTAGCTGCTTTCCTTTTCATGGAATTATATATAAAATACGAAATACAGAGTTTGTTAATTTATGAACAAGCTGGCGCTGTAGTGACATACCGTTCAGCTGCTAACAAAACATTACAAATATTCACAGCTATGCTATAATCCATAGTCTTCAATTATCACCTTCGGAGATACACCCACATTTCCCACAGCGGCAGAAGATTGACCAATAGACACTTTGTGATAGTGCTAATTCAACGAGTCTTCTGGTCCAGCTCTCAACACAACTGGGCACTGACTAGAACAGTCTTGAGGTCAACACGGTTGCTTACATACTCAAACAAACTGCAAAACCCGTAACCGTGGGTTACTGAGACACAAAACAAACTCTCAGCTCCCACCCCTTCTGTGAAAAAGAGCACTATCTAAATAAGTCCTTAGCCTAATGACACACACACACACACACACACACACGCACAAACACACACACACACACACGCACAAACACACACACGCACAAACGCACACAAACACACACACAAAGTGAACTACACATTTGACTGTTTTGACACAGCAGGGAATATTAAAGCCCTCACAGCCTCTCATGGCACTTCACACTAGTCATACCAATACTCCTATACCTAACGACAAATTACCACCAGAAACACACACCCAGAGGAAGTATTGCCCAATTAGAAAGGAAGAACTCCCTTGCATCTTCAGTATTACCAGTAGTAGTACAAACAACTCACACAGTTTACAGGATATTAACTCAAACCATCTATACTGCTGGGTTTATTTAACTAGAAGCAACCACGACCATCCACTTAACATCTACTGCATCTTTTAAAAGCTGTCAATGTATTCACTAAAGAGAAACTTGGCTAGGTATCTACGCATGAACAGATTACGTTTACATTGTTTAAATTAATACGAGTTATATGAACACTAGAAGAGCATAAATAGAAGGAAACCGGAGGAAAGGGGAGGAGGGAAAGAGGAAGAGGAAGAAAAGAGAAACCCTACATTCACTTACTTGTGAAAGATGTGATAAACATTGCCATTGTAATCTTTGCCCATACTTTTAATCAGCTCGTCCACGGCACTCGAACTTAAAGAGGTGTGACCAATGTACAGAGACTCTTTGAACTGGACGCCTCCGTGGCCAGCCACACCCATTTCCTGTCGCGGTGACATCTCGTATACACCAGTGAACGAATACGGATGACCTCCATAGGCGTATTCTAGAAAACAAAAAAATTTGAACCACTCCTTTATTTGTTTATATTTATAAATTTTAATTATCTAAACTAGGTTTACTGTCATGGGCACCATTTTTTTTTGTGTGTGCATCATGTCAGATGTCATTGGTCAAACTTTCCAGGTATGTGAACTAAGGAGAGACACACGCCATATTGTAACATGTCTAACGTATCAAAATATGTAAACAAACACAACACGCAAGCAAAATAACAGACAAAAGCATAACTGTGAACTGCCTTTAGTAGTAATTCAGTCATTCTTAACAAAAAATATATTTCTCAAAAAATAACACACTCGTACTGTGGGACCTTGGGAAAAAATTTAGCCGTCGTTATTGTTTCAAATGAACTGCTCCTCTGTCACTCACCTTTACCATGTATCTCCACTCCGCTATGGAAGACGCCGATGCCAAACTTTGAGGTATATTCATTGATGGTCATCTGTAAACAATACGTGAATATGTTTATTAAATTAGTCGTATCATAGCACTGAAACTACTCAGGCTCATTGCTATTAATTACCTGCCAGAATAGTTTCTCATGTACAAGCAGCTCTGCTAAGTAAAATTTGACCCCATGCTCTACTCAATGCACAAGAGTTAACCATAAGACATCTTAGCTCAACTCATTTCCACAACTGGTGTTTCCTTAATATTTCATTTGAGGAAAGGAACACCTCACCCCCATACCTCCCTCCCTCGATAACTACCGTTCCCCAGCTACAACTCACCATGTCGTAGATGTTAAGGCGAACATCTGATCCGACAATAACTGTCCTCTGGTCGTCTTTCCTATTGGACAAAAGCTCCAGATTGTCGAGGAGGTCTTCGAGCGCACCGCTGTAGTCATCTTCGCTCATCGCCGTTTAACATGTACAACCTTTCATTCACCTATATCATTCTCCCAAGAAATAAAAGTATTTAAACAAAAATGATGTGGGGGGCGGGGCATATGTTAGATGAGTTGATATCCCTGCGACCACTGACGACCTTTACCGATACTAAGTGTATTTAATGGGTAAAGTAGTTCATTCTCCACACTCACTAGAATGTGGTTTCTTGTGTGAAATACCTTTACCTAGTACAACTCTCATTTGTTAATGTTAAGTATGGGTCGCTCATTTATGAACCAATGAGTTGTCTTCACAGTGTCCTCAGTGGTGTCTACCGTTCTGCTTCTTATATAGGCACTTCATTAGGAGCTGGACTGTCTTCGTTTGCGCCTATAATGTCCGGGAATGATACTTCGGGAGGCGAGGAAGGTGGTGTAGGTGGAGAAGTTAGTAATGAGCAACAACAACAACAACAACAGCAACAACAATTGGGAGAAAAGAGGTCGGAGCAGAGTGGTAAGGATTCTTCGGTAGACAGTAACTCAGAGAAGTTGGAAGATACAAGCCAAAAAGTGAAGTGTTCTGATGGAGAAAAGTCAACAGGAAAGACTCCTGGTGGAAGCAAGAAAGAGAAGGCACAGCAAAGTAGATTTGGTTTTTTGAGACGTCATCATACAGATTCTCCCAAGAAAAGTAAGTGACAAGGTCACCAGACCCTTTAACTGCTAGATGGCATGAAAAGTTTTGGTGGATACTTCCATACAGTCACCAACTGCTGAAACATCTTAATGAACCCCTCCCCTCTCCACCTAGCATTAAAAAAATAGTTTAGACATGCTCCCTTGCACCCTTTACCGATAGTTACAAAATAACTTCGTTGGTAGTCTCACTAAGCTAGACAGAAGAGTCATGTGACCACTTACCTCATACATACATAGCTAATTTATACATAGTTAATAGGTTGTACCTATACAAAGTTTCCCTTAATTGGGAACATACAATATTTATTTACGACGTGACTGTTACGGCATGTGTTATGCCCTTAAATGAGAGAGTAATTATTGTAAGCTAGACTTGCTGAATTATCTGGAAAATATACCTTTTGTAACCTTTTGCTGGAGCCTGTTTGAATGAGTAGTATTGTGTGCCATTTGTATCTGTCTGCCTAGCCTGTCTCTGTCAGCAAGATTCGTTACCCATAGAATCTGATGGATGTAGTGTCTCTATGAATTGAGCAAACAAAATTTTTACCACTACTGTGCAAGAGGGTTTAAAGACCGAAGCCTTCTGAATTATTATAAATGTTTATTGTGTTCAGTTGCTCAAAATAATGTTAATATAATATTTCTAAGATAGTTTATACAAACATTAGTCCTAGCCCTAACTCCTCCCTCCCTTTACCTACTCCCTCCCTCACTCTCTCTCTGTGTAGTGGGCATTAAAGAGAGTATGAGTATTTGTATTGTATGTGGCTGTGTGGGTGTAGTGGTTCAAGTGTAGTAAGGCACTATTTTGGGTATTACAAAGTTGCACCGAGTTCAAGCTCCACTCAGGCAACTTTTCCATCTAGTTTTCCATCTGCCTCCCACCAGTCCACCCAGTTGTGATTGGCAGGGTTTTTTTTAGGGGGGGGCAGGGGGGGGCATTCGCCCCCCCTAGAGGATTTTGTGCCCCCCCTTGAGCATTTGAAATGAAATTTCATTATTCTAAATAGACCTGTGTGACTATGTACTGCCTTTTTTTAAATTATTATATCCATTAGTCTAATTATTAGGCAACAAACAATTTTATTTAAGCAAAATATAAGTGTATTTATACAGCAATACGTTTATACAGCAATACATTTATACAGCAATACGTCTAGTCTTTCTGTTCCAAATATCGATTACACTTTCTACAATGTCATCTGGAAGTTCTTCAGGCATTTCTATTGCTATTCTCATCAGGTGAGCTAGATTTTGTTCTCCAAGACGACTCCTTAGCCTTGTTTTGATCATCTTCATTTGGGAGAAGCTTCGTTCCACAGATGCTGTCCCAACAGGAATCGAAAGCTGGATCATGCAGGCACACACACACTTAAGCAGGCACACACACACTTAAGCAGGCACACACACACTTAAGCAGGCACACACACACTTAAGCAGGCACACACACACTTAAGCAGGCACACACACACTTAAGCAGGCACACACACATTAATAATTAATACAGGCACACACACAATTAATGCATGCACTCTGACACATGCATGCCCCCCCTTGCTAACAAAAATCTCTATTTTGCCCCCCCTTAGCAATTTTTCTAAAAAAATCCCTGATTGGGTACCTGGTTTTTGCTGGGGTGCAAATTCAAGGCCTTTTTCTCATGCAACAGCAATAGTCCAGGTGGGACTTCGGGTTCCCACACCTCTTGCTGTGAGGAAAGGCCTTTCTCTTGCGAGTTCCTAGCCCGGCTCCAGGAGCTTTACTTGCACGGATCACAGTGCCTGCTTAGTGCACATGCATCCTGGCTCTGCCTGTGTGCATAACCGCTAACAGGTTGCAAGAGAATTTGCATGCATATATGTATGTGTGTATGTGTGTGTGTATGAATTTACGTACGTATTAGTGTGTATGTATCTATAAGTATTTTATATGGGTAGTATGTAAGTATTGTATTATATCTTCCTTTGTCTCTCACATTCTCCTTTAATCTTACCACCATTCCATGACAAGTGACGCCATTTTTATTTCTGCAGATCGTGAGTTCTATGAGAAGCTATCGCTGGAGGAGAAAAGGGGCTACTACAAGTGTGGGAAGAACTTTGTAACTTTGGATGACATAGACACTTGGCCAGTAACTAGAGAGGGCCTGGGTAAGTTGATACCAATGGATGACAGTCTATGAACTGACACCATCTTGGCCCTATCAGTATTACACTTACAACATTTTTCAGTTGCTAAGAAATGAATTCCCCAAGTTTATAGTAACATTGCCTGGTTCTCAGAGAAGAGGTGGTTTATAGTAACATTGCCTGGTTCTCAGAGAAGAGGTGGTTTATAGTAACATTGCCTGGTTCTCAGAGAAGAGGTGGTTTATAGTAACATTGCCTGGTTCTCAGAGAAGAGGCGGTTTATAGTAACATTGCCTGGTTCTCAGAGAAGAGGTGGTTTATAGTAACATTGCCTGGTTCTCAGAGAAGAGGTGGTTTATAGTAACATTGCCTGGTTCTCAGAGAAGAGGTGGTTTATAGTAACATTGCCTGGTCGCAGAAGAAGAGGTGGTCTGGAAGCAGATCCTCTAGGCATGAGGTCACCTAGCTCATAAAGAGGACGTCTTTGAAATGTTCCTGTAAGTTAGTCATTGTTTTATTTCTCTCCTTCAGCTGCTAAGAAAGATATAAGGAACACATCTCAACCCTTCCGCTGGGACAGGAAGGTGTCTTGTGGCGTGGGTGACATCACCAAGCTGGAAGATGGTGCAATAGTGAACGCTGCCAAATTCCTCCCTCTGGGAGGGGGGGTGTGGATGGTGCGCTACACCGGGCTGCGGGCCACTCCTCGATGGACGAGTGTCAACGACTCACGGCTGCAACCCGGAGGGACACGGAAGATCAAGTCAGACATTGCACTGCCTATACCTTAAGTGTGGGCAGGCATTCCCGCCGGGAGGTAGGATGGAGTTGGATAAGTGGAGGAGTGATGGTGGGAGGAGTGAAAGGGAGGAGTGGACGTTTATCTGTAGGCAGGTGGCGTCTTGTTGAGGAGTGACATGGGAGGAGTGGTGATGAGGAGTGGCGGGTGAGGAGTGCGTAGGGAGGGGATGTGTTGAGGAGTGACGTGTGAGGGAGTGGCGTGTGAGGGAGTGGGTGTGGAGGAGTGGCGTGTGAGGAGTGATGTGTGAGGAGTGACGTGAGGGAGTTGCGTGGGAGGGAGTGGCGTGTTGAGGGAGTGGCGTGTGAGGAGTGAGTGTGAGGAGTGATGTGGAGGGAGTGACGTGTGAGGGAGTGGACGTGTGAGGAGTGGGTGTGGGAGTGACGGGGGAGGAGAGGCGGGGGGGGAGAGTGGCGTGTGAGGAGTGAGTGGTGAGGGAGCAAAAAAAACAAATGGCGTCGTGAGGGGTAGTGGCGTGTGAGGGAGTGGCGTGTGAGGATGGCGGTGAGGAGTGATGTGTGAGGAGTGACGTGTGAGGGGGTGGCGTGTGAGGAGTGATGTGTGAGGGTGACGTGTGAGGGAGTGGTGTGTGAGGAGTGACTGTGAGGGAGTGGCGTGTGAGGAGTGACAGTGTGAGGGTGGCGGTGAGGAGTGATGTGTGAGGAGTGAATGTCTGACAGACCCCCGTGATGTTGAGGAGTGGCGTGTGAGGAGTGATGTGTTGAGGAGTGACGTGTGAGGGGGTGGCGTGTGAGGAGTGACGGTGTGAGGAGTGGCGTGTGAGGCGTGATGTGTGAGGGAGGATGTGTGAGGGAGTGGCGTGTGAGACGTGACGGTGAGGGAGTGGCGTGTGCGGGAGTATGTGTGAGGACGAGTGTGAGGGAGTGGCGTGTGAGGAGTGATGTTGAGGGAGTGATTGGGTGTGGAGTGACGGGTGAGGGAGTGGCGTGTGAGGAGTGACGGGTGAGGGAGTGGCGTGTGAGGGAGTGGCATAGTTGAGGAGTGACGTGTGAGCGGAGTGGGACATGTGAGGGTGACGTGTGAGGGAGTGCCGTGTGAGGGAGTGGCGTGTGAGGAAGTGACGGGCTGTTACTTTACTTCCAGTACGATATTGCATAGAAAAAAGAAAAATTCATAAAGTGTTATCTGGAATTATTTATTAATAGAGAAACTAATTTGGTCACACTAAAAAACCAAACCAAGTGCACTCTCCCTCTCTCTACTATTAAGCTTTCTATAGCGTGGGTCTATCCTTAAGTGAGTGGCATGGGAAGTCATGGGAGGGAACCTTACTGGCAGAGAGAATATTTATTACCATGAACTGATAGCAACATGAGCAGTTTCTCCTTAAAACCACCAAAAGTTATTCTTTACTTATAAAGAACCTTTCAAGAAACCAATAGTTGCATAATACCTTATGATGTTAAACTGTTCTGTTGTTGTTGTTGTTGTTGTTTTTTAATGTTCGAAGTGTAAAGGGGGGTGGGGGGGTGAGGAAGACTTCGTAGCTTACACTGACTGTAAAAAGACTTTGGTTGTATTGTTGTACTATTTTGTTGGAGTATTATAATTACTTTCTTGTGTTTATTTGTATGTGACATCTTGCACAATGTGGGTACGTATGTGGTGTGGTGGGACGGGGGGGGGACTTGAGGAGTTGCTACAGGGACTTGCCTGGACCTGGGGAGAAACACAACATTCCAGTCAGTGGTGAGTGTAGCTACTGCAGCCATTTCCTCACCGTCAGTGATGTTCACATGCATGATCCATCCGGTCTTCCACCAGAGTGTCCGTTTATGGTTTGATAAACCCTTTACCAAACCCTTTCACGCTACTTCTTACATTAGAAGTGTGGGTGTTTTATTTATATGTATCTCAATTGTGTCAGACTATAGGAGAAGTGCCTATGTAGGAGTATATAAATGAAACAGTATCAGTAAATTCAGTTTTTATTTGTCGTGGTTGTTCCGGAGGCATTCTGTTGTATGCCACTGGTGTGTCTGTGACGACATGAGCAGCTGACGACGTGGCTCTGGCGACAGTCAGGAAATGGCTGAAGAAGAATGAGAAAAGTGAGTCAATCAACAAACTTTCAACATTTACCCAAACTTACAAGGAAAACGTCACCACGGCCGTACAATAAATCAAAGATATGCTAAGAGTCTTTTGATTTGATTAGTGATGATTGTGCATGCACAAGTCACTGGATCAAGTCTGACAGTTATAGATTTATTTTTTTCTAATGTCTAGAGAAACTACAAAAAGCAATTCTTTACCTTCATTGGTACCTACAATAGATGTGGTGTGTGTGTGGGTGTGTGTGTGCGTGCGTGTGTGTGTGTGTGTGGTTGGTGTGTAAGAGAGCGTAACACTGTATTTACTAGTTCTTGTGTGGTGCCAGTTTGAGAATGCTTCATACACTCAGGCGCGCAGTCCGATTGTTCTATGCGCCATTTACTTATCACTTTCTGCTCTATTCCTTCTTTGGTATGTGTGTATATTGCTCAGGTGGAGAGAAAATATTGGTGTTTTTGGAAAGGAGATTGGAAGATCTATAGCTGGAAATTGCAGCAATAATTCCCCGAGAGACGAGAGTCGAGAGGAGTTGTTGCGTGTATTGGACAGATCAGTGATAGGAGAAGGTTGTGGCCAGTGAGGCAGAAGAAGGAGAGACCGTGATGATTAAAGGACGTGTAGTGTGGAAGGTCGAGAGATGGATCGTTCTGAAACTAATAATGAGACGTGCCAATGACCACTTCGCAGTGCTACTGAAACTGGTAAACTTAATACTTTTTTTTTAAAGGCTGAGAAAGAAATTTGTGAAGTTTCCTAGTTTGTAGTATTTTATATTGGTTTGTGGTATGTTGTGTAGATCCTTCAAATACCAAAAAAGATCAAGAGATAATGGTTAAGTGTGGTCAAAACAATTGGCAAATTAATTCTTCCTGTGGTGTTATTATAGCTCCTACAACAGCCAAACTACCATGATAGAGAGAATACTGGTAAGGTGGGGTTTGCAATAATTCAGAACTGGTTACCATTATTGCAATGGTATTCTACAGCTGCTTCAAAGGCTAGAGTTCATCCGAGGGAACTACTCCTGGTAAGGTGTGGTCCAGCAGGTATGTTATGTGGGCGTGTGAATGGTTTATTGATATGGAGGTGACTACGACCTGAAATTAGCAGAGGAGAGGAGAAACAAAAAATGGACTTGCCACAAACTTTTTATGATTAGTATGATTATGGGATTTTATTTTTTTATTAATAGTTATTTTTAAATTTATTATTTTTGCAGAAACGTAATGACTTTCTCTAATAAAGAAACTGTGCATCATTAATTTTATTTAATCTGCGTGTAGTGCTGTACCATATTGACACTAGTCTGGCATCGCCAGACCCACAAACGCGGAGGGTCTGGGGAAATTGGCATACAAATTTGTTCTAGAGGAATGGGAAGTGGTGAGTTGCCCCAACTCCTTTATACCTGAATTTTCTAACGTAAATTAGCATGATTGCTAAACCTCGCATTGAAAGGGTGTCTGATACGTAATGGAATTTCTATTTGTGGTCAGGAGAGTATTCTGGGGTAATTTGCAAACGGTAATTTGAACGCCGCAATATATGTGCGGCAGAACAAATTGGTAGGCCATGTCCCCAGATCATTCCCAGCGTAGCGGTTCGGTAAAGGGTCTGGCTTGCCAGACTAATGATCACATGATCAGCAGCTGCGCCTGTTAGTCTCCAGTGATACTTTATTATTATTATTATTGATGATTATAAGGCTAGTAACATTCAGCTCCGTTGTGGACTCACCGACCAAGTGCCCCCCATCTGTCAACTCAGCCCACAATTACCCAAATGGAGTACAGTCATCAACTCCCCCACCCCCCCCTCCCCGACACGTGCTATCTTCAGTGTTGTGACTAATTGCAGGTGCAACGGACGGTGTTGGTGAAGTGGTAGGAAGGCAATGGTGAAGCTCTGGTGACTGAAGGACCAGCCATTATCAGAGAAAACAGGACCGTTGGGGGAGAATCTAACCGTTCGCGATATCCTGATGTGGAACTGAAGACGATGTTGAAGACATGGATACTTAGGCGTGGTCGCTAAATTCATACCTTTTTAATGTCACTTTTGTAATTAGTAATATAATGCAAGTGTACCTTGGACACTATCTTTATGTCACTCCGTAATCTGTTGTTTGTCGACAGGATCGGTTCAAAATAAATACAAAATATTGCACAAATGGAAGGGAAAAAATTAATTTTGCCGCCGATCATTTATTATGTACATAAAATGATCAGTATTTTGTAACCACAATTTCAAATAGATACGTACTGGTAATATATTCTTATATAGATATATGTAGTGTTAGACTTGCTGGGTAGTGCTTATTCCCAGAGATGACTGCATTGTTTCTAATAATGAGCATGCAAGAATATCTTTAGAGGAGAATGTGAATGGGTGTGTGTGGGTGCTCGCACACAAGGAATATGTTTTTCCCCGGAACAATGGGGGGGGGGGGCACTTGTTTTGTTCTACTTCAGTTTTCATGTAATGGTCAAAACCCTCAGCGGATAATGTACAGTGCCACGGAAAAATTATGGTTTGTCAACGTGGCTTTGATACAATATTGTATATGGTAAATGGTTTCACTCGAATGGTACTGGTGATGGGGAGGTGACGGTGAATGATTATCAGTTAAGACACTTATGGGATGTTTTCCTTTTTGTAATTGTGTTTTGGTAATGTTTTGCTGTGTTTTTCAACTGCACTAGAGCTCCTCGAAAAGGAGGCAGCTGCTACAGTGTGCAATATTAGTTTATAAACCACATTTTGCACACCTCCCCTTCTGCCCCTGGCCCTCCCCAAATACTATGAAAAACAGAAAAACAATACCAATTGAGCATGTTCTTTGCTGCACGATGTTATGTCCGACAATTGTTCCCCCAATTCAGATGTATTTATTAAACTTTGTTACTGGTTCTGAGTGTGACGGCAAGGTTTCAAATACTGTGCCCTTTTTTATTATTATGCATACTGGGATATTCGCCCTTAAAACACCAAGAATAACAAAACTGAGTGGGTTGGGATCAATCAGCTCACTTGCCACACCCACCTTGTACAAATGATGGATCAGGTTATTTACCAGCGTTCTGTGGTATTATACTGAAGGATAAAACGGCAACAGGTTCCGGGGGCAGGACGCCTTAATTTAATGTGTGTCCCTCTGGAGTTATTGTATAAGATAAATTATCCGTTTATTGATCACCTGTGTGTAGTAAATAAATACAACCCCATATTGATACATGCATGACTTGAGTTGAGGTAATCACTGGTGGCGGAAAGCAGGTGTATGGTTACAAAAAAACAAAACAAAAAGGGAAACTGTATTCCAGGGGGAGGGGTTGTCAGATACTTGTGAAGCAGGTATCGGGCCAGACACGATCGGACCCATGTGCAAGCCAATACTTCATAGTGCGAGGATTTGTTGGGAGGTTCGCCAAACAGCGGAAAACATGCACTTTTTTCAAGTTGGAAAGAAGGGCGCTCGGTGGCAAACAGCGAAATGTTTCCCGGTCGCTGAAGTGCTGACAGAATCCAATGATCGTCTCAAGGGTAGTTCTGTGGACGAAGAGCTCCTGGACTTGTCGTCAGGTTGATGCCGAGCAGCGACACTTGTAGGCTGACGGGGTTCCTTGTGATCGCCGCCTGACCTCCCGACGGTCCGTATTGGAAAAAATGGTAAAGGGCATCACCAACCTGAATGTTGGGTCAGCGGTAATCCTGGGTGGCGGATCCTAGGGTACGATACTTGGAATTGGAGATTCTTCGTCGGAAGAAATTAAAGGAGGACTGGATGGATGCTGGGCTATGGCACTGTCGTCGGACATTCATAGATGTCAGGATTGGGGAAGGGCGGATGCTGAAGGTTGATGATTGCACAATGGCTGGTTCGAATGGACGTGTGGAGATTGACATGTGGGGCGTGGAAAATTGAGAGGGTGGAGTTTGTTTTTTTGGGGAAAAGAAAAAGGGTGGAAGAAGCAGAAAGTTGAGGATTGAGAGGTTAGGGATTTGATTCTGTTGACCAGTCGAATGGCTCCTGTCATACTACTAGAATGTGGTGAGATAATACGACAGTTACACAGAGTCATAAGATAATATATAACCAAATCCTAGAGTGAGAAAAGAAAAGGGAGGGAGCAGATGGGAGGACTTAAAAACTATACAATCGTTATCCATTCGGAAGTTAACTGTTAGATATGAAATACACGAGTACGATTGCATTGTTAAGGTTACAGGGATGAGTTTCACCTTACATAATAATAATAAATATATTATTACCTTTTATGTTATTATTAATACTGGGGTTTGTTGTAGTGTTAGTATCAAACGCAATCTTAGTGACAGATACTCCAAGATTAGCAAGGAAAGAGAACTGGCTATTATTCCTGTCGTTGGTGCGTGGTTGCATGATTTGGCAGTGAGGAGGAAAACATTTTCTCACATGTTCTTTTCGTCAGGGCATTCTGTTTACTGGTTAACACCAATTGCAAGTTTATATGCACTGACCGTACCAGATCATCTATGACCCAGTGTTATTTTCAATTTTACAAAAACCCCTGATTAAAAGAGATATGAAGAGATATTACCCGATGATGTTGCAAGATTTTTCACAAGGTGTACATAACCCACCACTGCTATGCCATTCTAGGACACCAAAAGAAGGTACAAACCCCCTTCAACTAATGGACGATAGGAATTAGAAGGATGTATCACGATGCTACATAGTGTTAGATTCAGTATTGCTCCGTTGTTGTTGCTGTGACGTGTGTGGTTTACTGGAGGAAACTAAAAGTAGAGTAACCTTTCCCTTTCTTATATTGCCATCCGTTAATTACAATTACCAGAAAAGTCCAAGCAGACTAGTGAGTGATTAGCATATCAGGTCTGAAATAAGAGAAACATGGTAGCAGTAATTTTAGCATCAACAATAAACCTGAGTAACCCCCCACCCTCCCCCCTGCACAACAACACATACACAAACACACACCCTTGGGAAAGAAGGGTAAAAAAAAAAGGTGTGGGAGGGGTTAAAGGTGTGAATCTTTACCTCTTGAATGAGCAGCCCCATCGTCACTCCTCACGTCGAGATTCTGTAATTAAAGGACGACGCCCCTCTTTTTCCTTGAGGGGAAGTCAGCTGACAGGACTGGCGAGAAAAGAGGTAAAGGAATCATGGAGGGCAGCACGTTGCAACGGATCACGTGACCCTCCTGGGGTGTCCCCACCTCCTTGATGATGTACCACAAAACGCCGATCCTCAGGAGAAGACGCCGGTAGCCCCTGGGAAAACCCCGGCTGGTCTCGTGAGACAGAATCTTTTCCTGTTTCTTCTCTTTCTGGAGACATGTTGGGTTCTTGCTCAGGAACAGCTGAACTTCGGATAGGTCAAGGCTACGGGTACATTTTTAGAGGCATTGGACTAACACTCGTTACGACGTTTCGATATACATCATCAATGTTGCGGACTTCATCATCGTGCTCGTTGAAGCCGATGTAGATGGCTGGAAAGCGATGGAGGATTTCTCCACAGGTGGAGTAGGCGTGGCATTACTGTCTTCACTGATGGACGTGCTATTGATGGACAGTGGGCGGAGCATGAACAGGAAGGGGGGGGGTGGGGGGGGGGGGGGGGGGGGGGGGCTGGAGCTATCTGTGAAACAGAACAAATAGTTGATTTAGTTGAGAAATAAAAGTAAGATTGCCTTCTTTATGACTAGTACATAAACCCGTATGCATGTACACACACACAAAATGCAAATGACAAATTCTCTTAGATGCCGATAGGACGGTCACGGCACCACCAGGAAGAGGCCAGGATGCCTGTGCACTAAGAAGGCACTGTGGCCGTGCAGCAAAGCTCCTGGAGCCGGCTAAGGACCTCGCAGGAGAAAGGCCTCTCCTCCGCAAGTGGTGTGGGCACCGAAGCCTCCCACATGGACCATTGTGTTTCATGAGAAAAGGCAATAAACAAGTAGATGCATATGTGATTCTTGTTAAAAGTAGGAGCAATTACAGATGTGAAAATGAGACTGTACTAGGACAAGACAACCCTAAACAAGTTAATACTGCAGTGTCTCAAGTGAGCTATAATCTAAGGCTTCCATTCCCAGAGATTGGCAAACATTTATGGTCGAGAAGTTTCCCTTAGGGAATATGACTGCTATCAACACGATCCGACACCCACCAACCAACATGCAGCCCACCAGCGGCAGGACACTCCCAAATTTACTTTCACTTTCACTCAGCGGCTATAACCAATCAGCACGCCTTATTAGCAGCACGGACTATATTGCAGCACGCCCTCTATTAGCACCAAACTGTTGGAGGATCCTCGTCTCAGGTTGGTCCAGCTCCTCAGTGGAGGTTCAAGAGAAGCTCAGCAATCTGTGTGCCCGGTCAGAGCAGATAGGCTGCGCGATGAGGTGGAAGCGTTTAAACAAGATGACTTCAAAATTTAGGGACACATGAATCTGTACCCTTATGCGACTGTACTTTTGGCTCATTTCCCGATTGCCCCATCTGTTATGCCTTATGGTGTTCAGTGTCACACTTAGCACTAACTTTCTAGCGTAAATCTTTACCAGACAGAAGCGGCATCTAGAAAACCAAAACAACAACTATACTACTAAAGCCCATGGACACAAGCTTGTGAAGAAAGTAGCAGGACCCAGTTCTCCGCTCCTATGAAAGTTTACACTAAATGTATTATATTATATTTCTGTTAAATCAAACTCTATTATGACGGGCACATGTAACAGGGGAAGTTTGAATAGACGCAATGTACCCATTTTAGCCATAACAAAGTATGCAATCTGCATGGTTCCTGGCCTGAAACAACTTTGGTCCCGCACATTACTGTGTTGAAATATATAACACAAAAAAACGTGTTTGTTTTCACTCAACTGGCATGAGGCTTGGGCCACTCTAATGTTGTATTGTTATTGTTTGAATTGTTATACAATTGTTTGGACGATGATTTTTGTTTTTGTTATGTTGGAGAACTGTAGGAATGTTTTTTGTAATAGACAGATGTTGTTTTGTGGTTTCGTTTGTTCTACTTAGTTGTACGAATGCACAACAAATATGAGAGGAAAAATACAAAAATCCGTGGTTTTCGTTCACAACTGAAAAAGCTACAATCATAACATACAGGTGTGTGTGTGTTTGTTATGGTGGTGTGTATGGTGTGTGTGTGGTGTGTATGCTATAGAGTCACAATGGAGCTAACTAAACTAAATCAAGGGATGGCAGAAGTGTTATCACACCCAACTTAAAAATATTGTTGAACCTTAAGAAAATATATTTTCCACTATAACCGACTATAATTGCAACAATTAATTTCCATCCTCCTAGGCTTCTCGTAGCAAGAAAACAGGCTAATCTCACAGTATGACCCCACAGAAGAAGAAACAAAATTCACTTTTGTTTATGTACGTAAGACGATAAACAGGAACCTATGAAGTCATCATTAAGTGTGTGCCCAAAGTCCCAAGCCTAATTGAATAGTTCTACGTTGTGATTGCTGGTATGAGCGGCTCACTAGATGTCACTGGGATACACTTAAGCCCCTTGAAATGATAACCAATGCTAGTCAAATTCTAGTACCATAGCGTGTACTTTCTTTAAATAAGAATATAGAGGAAACCATAGTCTTACTTTTAATAGGGAGGTTCAAAGGCCCTTATTTAGATTGAATAGAAAAAACAGGTTACTACGCTGTTTCAAAAATAGCACTCCTCTTGAAGTCCCACTCAGCACTGGGAGGGAAGCCTCACGGTTTGCAATGCAAATCCAAGATAGCAAGGTGGAAGAAAGAAAGGAGGAACATGGGGGCAGGGAGGGGAGGGAGGGGAAGAGGGAGGAGAGCTAGTGTACAGAGATGATAAGGAATTAGCAGTGGTAGTTATACAACATGCTTTTCCCACTTTCTACCTAAATGGGACAATTAGTAATTCACAAAGGGGGGGGAGAGGGAAGGGAGGATTTTTTTTATGAAGATGATAAGTGCATGACATTGTGTTCAAAGCAGCTGTCAAGAACCGGGCATGCTCTGATTGGCTTTCATCCTAAACTTATTCTTTCCCACTTACTGCAGTAATACACTCCGTCCTGAAATATCTCCTTTGTCAAAATTACTTAGAGAACATAGAATGTTGATGACAAGGAGGAAAAAACACAGTTCAGCAGAATCCTCTCATAACTGCATATCAGCTTACAGTTGACTTTTAAGGAGGTCATATTGATGAAACAATCCAACAAGCAATCCCGTCACAACTGCCTAACAGAGAGTTTTGATAACAGAGAACACAATTTTATTACAAAATATATGAATATGACCAGAGGGAAAAACTCGGAATTAATTAAAAAATACACACAAGATAAACATTTAATTATGGAGGTGTCATGGTATAGACCCACACCAACTTGACACACAACTTCTGGATACATGGCTACATTACATACTAAATTACATACATTACAACATACATACGGCTGAGGATGATCGGGGTATGTTAATAGTAGATTCTAGTTCTGATGGTTATTACAGACTCGATGCAAACACACGGCAAACATTAATACATGCTCACACGCACTCACCAAAAGTATTCCGAATTAAAACAAATCGAGGAGGTGCGGGCCACATTTTATTCAACATGAAAGAAATGAAAATACAAACGGCACATAGTTAGGTTTAAGGTTTAACACCAATTGATTCATATCCATCCAACAACTCCACAGGCAAGAAAAAACAAAAACACAAGCCCAACATTATGACCCGGTCCATGAACACATGAAAGCAAGAAGAGCGTTTCATGCATATCAATTCTATTCAGCCCCTGCCTAGTATTAAAGAGGCCAGTACAATGTAACACACAAGAGTTCCGAACCTACCTCACCAAAGCCTACTCCCAACTAATCAATAACTACACAAACAAATCACAACAAAACTAATGAAACGCACAAAAGTAGGGAAAGTAGAGGGGGGGGGAAGGGGTTTAAATATAATATTTAAAAAAACCGGTACCCATCCCACTCCCCTTACCAATTGCATTCCAATCAACCTGGTGCCACCTTCTCTTCTATTCTTGTTCGTGATGTCGTTGTTCTCCGGTACAGCAGATAATATCGTCCATATTCTGAGTCTGCTCCACCAACATGTCAATAGACTCTTCGCATGACATTGTCACGACAACGGCGGATGTGACACACTGGCTTGATGTCCACTGACTTCCACATGACGATGGCAACGATGTTGGATTGTTTTGCTACCTTTCTCACCCCACATCACAGCTTTGACCGCAACCGATTTTGGAAAAGGGTGGCACTATTAGGAGGAAGGAGCAAGGCGTGTATTTTTGTTTCAGAGATGACATAGACGCTCATTAACGCGGGGCTGCTCAGGACATCAGCTGCTTCGTTGATGGAATTTACAGACTTGACAAGCGATCAGTTTCTTGTGATCCCAAATAATTCCAAATGAAATGTCCCCTCTCTCACCAGCTTTGCAGCCGAGGAAGCTAATGGCTGTAAGCCTCTGAGGAGGCCATTAGTTCATTTGCTCACCCATCCAGTGAAACCGCTGGATGACGGAAATGAAGGAGGAGAAAGCGAGGAGACGTCTGACTGCGAGTCGGGAGAGGGGGGCACGCGGTGCACAGGGCTCTTATGCCGGAGCAAACTTCTTTCAGGGGTTTAGCGAACTTGAAAAATTCTGGTGGTGAGGAATGGCGCGTTTGAATATGGTGGTGCGGTGTTGGGGGGAGGTATGGCCCCCTCTTGGTCTCTTTGGCGGAGAATTCCCAATGGTCCACGCGTGGTAGATTGACACTGGCATCTCTTATAGTCTCGCTCAAATCATTCATCCAAGGAGATCAGCCCATTAGATGATCTCCTAACACTGAGGAAGGAAGGCAGAAGGGGGCTGCTTGTGTTTTCTAAAGCCTTGCCAACAGGCTGTGACAGCTCCAGAAAAGCTCAGCGTCTCTGGAGACGCGGGGAAAAAAGCCTACACCGGACGTTCTCCCAGTGTCTCCGGCTCCTTTGTTCCTCCAGACTGAACCTTGGCTCCACTACTGTACGTCGTTAAGAGCGCTCCTTGGATGTTGCAGGATCAGGTAAACTCAGGAGCAGAATTCAAATACTGCAGCACAGTGCTCTGCGATGTGGCCAAATCCAACGTCCTGTGTTTTTGCCTGTTTGAGGTAAAATACGAATGCTTCTGCGTATCAAGTTCAACACCATTAGCTTCATTGATGCTGAACCTTGGCCCATCTGCTTCTAAGGTCTCCTCTTTCACTTGTTCCATGATGGGTTTAAAATATTGAAAGCTGTGTTTTTTGAGTGAAGTTCTAGTACGTGCGGAGATTACCAAGTACAAATCAGGACCAATGAGCCCCTGCGAGCTGGAAGCGATTGCGAACTGCAATAGAGGGAGACGACCGAGCTGGAAGGACTCGAAAAATTCTTCCTTGCGCTCTCTGATTACGTATGCCACACCGCCTACAATTTAAGTGGTTCTGGCACTTGCTGCTCCTGCTGTTTGGAAAGACATTTGAGGGTCAGGAGGTAGTAAACTACAAGAGCTCTAAATAAACTATATTTTACATACTTGGGGTTTTCACAAAAGATAAGTACGCGCGGGCGTCACGTAACGACCGTTTCTCTAGATTGTGATGGCATCCAAGACGACTTGATTCCCCAACTGACCTAAAACTTACATACACGTGTGATAACACAAACACAATTAGCAGTTATAACAAACAAAAATAAGCCTTAATACGGATAACACAAACAATGTGGACCAGCCAATTTCACAGCAAAGCAATTAAATGATGAATGACACATTTCTGCCTGTGTAATTAGTGAAGCGCTTCTTCAAACAAACACAAGGTCAAGTTGGTCTCTCAGAAAACTTGCCTGTCGTCTGTTATGTTTCTCCATGTCTCCTCATCAATTTTGGTTAACACTCGCAAGTCTTAACGTTTCTCTCTCCAATCTTGATCAGATCATCGATGGTCTCACGTTACTTTCTTGACTGTAAATTTCAAAGATTGTCTCTGATATTTGTCGGCACTGGACATGAAACACACACAAATCAATGAAAGATAATGATCAGGGCCTGAAGTGTAGTACATGAAGGGTAAATATTCAACTCAAAAAATATTATGATACAAATTCAATCTCATTTCAGTGGAGTAGGAAGATGAACCATTAGGGGGGGGTAATGTAAAGAGAGTCTTGTTCATTTTTGTGTTCGTTGGGTGAATTCAAGCAGTAATTTTGGATTTTCTGTTTTGACCGTGCATGCAAAGTACACAATGGTTAAGATTTGCTACTGAAATCAATGTATTTAGTTTGAAACACTAAACTCACGATGTATCTGAACTATTAAATCAGATTTAATATTTTTTCCATCTATGATCAAAGCTGTACAGCATCTAATGTAGTATAACATGGGAAATATTGGGGGGGAGGCCCCTCCTTTAGAGTTATTGAAGGGGCCACTAGCCCCCTCCCCCTTGATACTCCACCGAGTTTTTATTATGAAGGGTCAGAACTTGATTATTGTGATGATAAAGCCTCTTTATTCCACTAATTATGGCCCTTCTCCAGAGGAGGAGGTGACTCCGGTTGACACCGAAAAGGTGTTCTGACGACACATAATTGGTGGTCTGTCAAGTACGAGACTGCAGCAAGCAGTGCTATGTACTCAACAGTATTAAAGGTAAAATGTGAAGGTCTTGGAAGTCGTGGGTTGTCATGGCTCAGTGGCTAGAGCACTGGCAGCTAAAGCCAGGGGTCCTAGGTTGATTCCCTGGCAACAACAGAGATTTGTTTTTCACATTTTATATTTGCTTTTCTTTAGACCCCTTTAATTAATAAAGGTTCAATCTATCATGAATATTGATTGTTGCTATTATTATCATGGCTGTTATTGTGTTGAGTGCACATCTTATTCATGTTACTACAATATTTACCAAATAAATGTATTGTGTTTATTGGATCATAGTTTAAGGCCTTAACCACATACATCTACATAAGCAAATGTCCAAATCTCAAGAACCCATCTGGCAATCCTCAAACATTTAAGAGTTGGTAAAGGGTCATAATTGCAATAAAACCAGGGATGTTACAATTAATTGTGCTGACTAGATTTTACGTTATCCGAGTACAATCTTCGAATCTATAATTTTAAATGCACCTTGTGACTTTTAAGACAATAGTACAGCTCCTGTGACCTAGTAGCATGTATTTAATGGTCAACTATGAATTAAGTCTACTTGATCCATTAACAACCACTTGCTGGCAGGGCAAACAGGTAATGTTGCAGCATAGCCTGGCCATGCAGTTTAGACTGACCAACAACTTCTCTCTCACTCATTTGGCACCCTCCCACTTATTAAGTATGCAATTCACTAATAATCTACAATAACCTCGTCTTTTCTTTTATCTGCTGCAGCTGCATAGCATCAGCAGTTCTTAAAAGTCTTCTATACAGGCTTAATATTTGCAATCTCCTGGACGTTGCAGTTAATGGCAACGTTACAGTAGCCATGATCAACTCGGCGATTAGAGATACCACGTTTCGATCCTCGTCGTTCGTTCGTTCAATTCCACACGTGCATAGCCTTGCCTGTGAGCAACCACTCCCCCTTTAGCGTGTTGTTGTTGTGATAAAACGGGTAAAGATCGCCCGATACCAATTGTTAGAAGAATGCTGTCTCAACCTCAAATCGCACTGTTGGGAGCCCTAGTTTTTGCCAGTGGAGTGATAGGCTTCGTTCACTACAGCCAAAAGAAGGAAAGAATAGTAAGACGGTAAATATCGGGGGGAAATTTTTATATATATACTAAATATTATTCGTAGAGAATGAGACTGGGAGTAGAAAGGGACATCCAGAGACAGTTTTCCAAGGCCGTGAACAGGGAGAGAATGGAACATCAAATCGCACTAGAGGAACATATGCGAGCAAGAAAGAGCACCTAAATGGATTATGTAGCGATACTTTACCTAATCCCCCCCCCCCAGTTCCGCAAGATGCTGCCATGGTGCAGAGGACCTGGTTAAGTGTATATGCTTGTGTGCATATTTTTAAGAAGACAATAGTGCATTTTAGTTAGGAAAACTGTACGTCATTCGTTCGCACTCAAAGATCATCAATACAATGCAGGCAAAGAAAGTGAAAAATTTTCAAATATTGAGAACACAATTGATATGGTGAATGTAGAAGGAAAGGTACACAAAAGTGTTGGGGGTGGGACAGACAAGTAACTAAAAACCTAAAATTATGTGCATGTTGAATGTTCTGTGTTATAGTAATGCATTTTCATATAAAAAAAGTTTAGAAAAAAGGAAAAAAGAAAGAAGAAAATGTCTTAAAACGTTCATAATTTTTCATGTTTAACTACGCACAAACTCATAAACACTATTAATTTATAAATAAGATTTATATAGTGGTAACCTATTCTCCCCGCTCCCAGGCTTCTAAACCTATATAGCTAAATTAGCTGTCCATGGGCTTGTTGCTGTCATCAGGATCTTTAGAACTCCCTGAAGCTGGTGGGTCGGAACTTGAAAGGGAACTGTCACCAAATTGTTGATGTATGGACTCTCCAGTATCCATTAAATCCTACACACAATTATATCATTTCAATAATATATTGTATTGTGATACCAATGAAGCTGGTGGCATTTCACAAATATTGTGGGAAGCATGGATAAAAAAAATAAAAAAATAAAAAGTCAACCTGTAACTTCCAAATTTAAATATATTACTAACTTCAAAAATGGGTTCTCTGACATTGCATTGGTCAATACATTTTTGCAGCATACAAGAATTTGTGCACATTGAGCACCATGAATGTATATGTACAAGCACCACAAGTACCATGTATATCCATGACACACTGAATGGTCAGATGCCATGATTATCGGTAATTAGAGACACTTCCTTAACTACTGTAAACTGGATAAAGAAGACTTCCTGTTACCAGAATTATCTCTCCAGCACATGGCTGAAACTACCTTCAGAAGAGACTAGTTAAGAAAAAGAAAGATCTCAACAAGAGGCTAGAGCTACGGCAGCACTAGAATATACAACAACAACGGAACCAAGCACAATTTGTAAGCTGCATATACTTGCAGTGATCTATGTGCTGTAGCTTCCGAGAGAAATACAAATACCACTCAGTGACTTGACTGGCTAAGAATTACTACAATGGGAACTTTGCATTGACTGCCAGTTAAACGGAAACAATGGGGCCCAAATTTTAGCTTAAGGTTGTTTTCTGAGTGTTCCCTTCTTACATAACACATGATGCCTTCTATTATGTATTTTTATGCCAGCAGAACCATATTAGATCAAATACCAACTCTTTTCCATGAGAAAAATTGCAAACTCCTACCGAGTTATGTGTTGTTATGTAGGCCCTAGTAGGGCAACAATAAGCACAATTTCTATATTAGGAAACTTCACAGGACATGTTACGTGCAAGCAAGGCACAGAATCTGCTATGTCATGCAAACTACAAGTAAAAAACAAAAACAAAACAACAAAAAACAACTTAAAATTCTCCATCTACCAACTTGTAAGTACACAAGTGTAATACTGACGTGATAACCTGCGAGTGACCTCAGCTTTCAATGTAGCATTAGCATATGCATACTGAAAGAAAATAAGAGCATGAGGTTTATTTAGGGGAAAAAAATTGGAATGGTAGTACAACACTATCTATATATAGCTACTGTCACTCCATCTCCAGGCTTGACTACGTAGAATCATCTTACCAGGTCAAGCTAAACGCTCATCACAGGAGTAGTAATGGATATATCAGCCAAGTCATGCTGCAGCAAGAATGCTTACCCTATACTTTATTTTACCACAAAATTGCTTAAACTACAAATTAAAACAAATACATTTAGCTCAGTGCAATATGGCTTGAGATCTTTGTTTAAAACTAACAAGGTATCATTGCATATTGAGGTCGAAAATGACAATGTGATTCTAGTATACAGCACACGCATCCCAAAACTTTCATTTCAATTATCTCAGCAACCATTGGCCTTTTACCCCCAAATTCTTCAGAAAAACAAAAACGAAACTCCCTCATTCAATTGATCGGCAACTCAACGTGCTAATTAGTGATGCATATCACTTGAAAACTAAAACAACAACATTGACATTGCCTGGTGACCAAACTTCAGCAAATTAATACTGCAGGGAAATGGTTCTAAATTAGTGACAGTAAAATTAACTTGGTAAACATTGCGAAATAGAAATGAATAAGGCAAGAGTTGGTTGCACTTCGACTTAAAAAAAGTTGAAACATAAAATAATTGTTTCACATGCAACTCAACTGTAGCAATTTTGTTGGTTTGTTTGTCTGTCTTTTCCCCAGGGCACCGGTGCAATGCCAGCAGCTATTTCTATTCCCTGAGCCAACACTTCAAGCTCTGACCTTGGAACATTTATACCCAACCATAGTGGCCATATTTGAAATACGCACAAGTTAGAGCCCAGGGAAAGCACTTAGCAGAGTAAAGTGCTAATAGACTGCTGGAATGATAACTGGCAACTTGCCAATCAACCTTAGGGGGTGTGGTCAATATGATGAAGTATACAGAAATTATAGAAATTATAGAAATTATAGAAATTATCCCAATATGGGTACGCCACCATATTGGGATGATGCTTTACCACATTAAACGTTAAATTGGTTTTTAATGAAACAAATTCATGAGTCAACCAATCACATATACTAGGAGAAAAAAAAAAGAAATTTAATAATAATAATAATAATACAGTAGACCCTCAATTATCCAAACACCTCAGTACCGAAGGTTGTTCGGATATTTGAAATGTTCGGATATTCGAAATAAGTCATTTTGAATGGGGTCTTAATCTTTTATCTATTTAATGCACAGCAAACTTCCAATGAATATCATTATAATTCCCAAATAATGGTGTTCAGATTAGTGAGAGTAGTTCGGATAAACGGGGTTCGGATAACTGAGGGTCTACTGTAATAATAATAACAATAATAATAATAAAATAATGAGTGTCACAATGAGTACAAATGAGAGTAGTGCATTCCTTATACTGCCAACCACACAACAGTCATCATACAACTACACCCACACAAGACCACACTCACAAAACCACATTCACAAAACAAAGCTGGGAAATGATTCAAAATTTGAGGCAGACAATCAATTCAGGAAGGATGTGAACCAGAAATGAAAAGCTAAGGCAGGAGTTGGCTATACTTCAAACTTAAAAAAAACCTGAAACATAAAGAGGTATTACATATGTAACCCAATTACCCTCACCAAGTAGTAAGGCACACATATACCTTAGCTCATAGCTACACCACAATCAAGAAGGCAGAAGTGAACCTTATCAATTATGCCCCCCAGCCCATAATATCAACCACGCAATACGGCAACAGACATGAGCTGGGCAAGAGACATGAGCTGGGCAAGAAACATGAGCTGGGCAAGAGACATGAGCTAGGCAAGAGACATGAGCTGGGCAAGAGACATGAGCTGGGCAAGAGACATGAGCTGGTCAAGCACTGGAGACACAAGTCAACAACCACCCCCTGAATGGCAAACCACATAGAGGTGGAGGTTGACAAGGTCATTGTTGATTCATGGTCCCAAGAGTGCTGGCTATGTTTTCCATTCACAGCCCTGACCTATACACACAAGCCTCATCATCACACACCCACTTGTCTTTTTTTCTAGTTTAGCAAGAGCAGACAAGGCTACAGTTTACACTGAAATAGGGAGGATCCAGCATGAGCGGAGGAAGTGTGTGTGCAACTAATCATTTAGACATGGAAGTTAGAATGAGTGATTTAAACTTCCGTAGCTAATCTGTTATAAAACAAACTAAACTAATAAATGATATCATGACTTCCAAGCTAATATTTTTTGCTATAACCAGACAAGTTCATGGCACTAATAATTTCACAAGCTTACTGGAGTCAAAAAATACGTATTATTCAAGTCTTAGTGTTTGCCTTAAAAACATACCGAGTAATGTCACAAGAACTCCAACTGACCCCCCCCCCCCCCCCGACCCCACACCTTCGATAAATACAACTTATCAGTAAGACTAAAATTAGAAAGATATTTTGGTGGAGCTAGAATCATTTCTTTCCCCCATATTGTGTATGTATTACATCCATCACATTTGGGGGGGAGGGGAGCATAAAAGTCAGAATGAATCACCTTCATCTCATAAGAACAAATGTTGCTTATCAATTCAATTATAAACTGATGAGGAGACAATATTTTTTGTTGTTTGGACATAACACTTCTCTTATTTCCTATATACAACATGAGTGACTTCCTCCCTAATCCTGCCTCTAACTCCTCACTTCCTCCTCAAACAACGCACTTCGCTATATCCTGACGACAAGTTCTCAAACTCTCGACCTGGAGCCCCAAGTGGATCACTGTCTTCTCTGTTGAAGCTGTTTTCTCTGTCCACTCCAAACTTTTCCGTACGCTTTCTTTCCACCTCTTCACAGGCAAAGGTTTTCCTGGCACGTATAAATAATAAAGATGTTAAAACAATAAATAACAAACAAAATGTCAGTCATGGCATGAAATAGTGGTAGAAAATACCTCTTAACTTTTTCACTGGAGTCTGCATAGCTACATTAGCCCAGTACCAGATATAGAAGCTGTTTATTTATTAATTGCAGTTCTTTTTTTTATTATTATAACAATTTAGCAAATGAACAGGTTAAGCATGGAACTCGTCAGATAGTGTGAAAGTTTCATTGCATTGGGTGCTACATAATTATGGTATAACTTTGTTCATCTAGAGAATAAAATTCCTTTTATTTACTTTTTCACTGGAGTATTACAATAAGCTGTTTTCATTGTACCTATAAGTTGTATGAGAATGCAAGGATAAAGTATCTTGTAGGATGGAGTGAGACAAGGGTTGGGGGGGGGGGGGTTGGGGAGAGGGAGGGCAGAGTTTATGGCTAATTGAATAGATTGAGGTAAAAACAGGAGGAAAATTAATTGTCAGTAAAGGTCCTAAAACAATACATGTCAGCCAATGCCTACAAAATGTTTTCTAAGCAAGAAACATGAAAATAAAATGTGCTGAGGCGTAATAAAAAAATAAATAAATAAAATTCACTACTTACAGGAGATAAAACTCCGGAGGCAAACCATTGTGATCACTGTCAACTTTTTTTTCAAGTTCTCCCCAAACCGTTAAAAAATCCAGGTCCATAGGATCAGTAGCTTTTTGTTGGACTTCTGTATCAAGATTTATAACAACAACATAATAATAATAATAATAATAATAGTAATAACAATAACTAGATCACTAAGAGTACAAACCCTCAGCGTTAGTTTTTAAAAATGCAATAAATTACGAAACAAGTCACTACTGTTGAATAAAAAAATTCTTAACTTTAATTTGGTTCTATTTATGAATTTTAACTTATCTAGCTAGGGAATTGCTTGCATGTCTGCTTGCCTCTCTGGGATTCTTTAGGAGTTTCAAGGGCCTTTTCATGGGCATGACATTTAGAATCAGCCATTCTAAGCTCCTGGGACTGATCCACACTTTCTAGAGCTTCTTTACACGCTTGACACTCAGCCATACGGTTTTTATGACTTTCTGAGGACTTCATGGCATTCTCTGGCTTTAGTATTAACCTTGGCTTAGTAGAAAAATAATAACCACAGGAGCATTAGGACTTTGACATGCATGTTACACGAACACTTAGGGCACACTTTTTGGAGAACAGATAAAATTACAGTTGCAGAAATCTGCATAAAAAGATCTAACAATCACACAATTGGGATATGTTTGATTGTAGCTTATTACTGACACTAAGAATAACCACAGGAGCCTTAGACATATTACACTCTGCTAGCTAAAGTGTTGGCATTATTTCTATTTACAGCTCGGCATTAGTTGTTACAGTTATAAAAATTAAATCTACCTGCCCATTAGACTTACCTGTATCCTAGACGCAACAACTAAAGACCCTTTGGCGCTCATAGCGTACACTAATAATGGAGTACAAGGCTAGAAAGTACTCACAGGAGAAGGGACAAGTTCGTTGTTTACAAGCTCATTGAAAACTTTACACGCGATCGATTGCACCGAACCATATGACAAAATTCGGGCGCTTGTAGAGCGGGAAAGCTGTGGTTTTTTCTATTCCCATAGACTTTTGTATTGAGTTTTGGAATAGCACTTTCCCTCCGGTTTTGGAGTTTACTGAGGGAATATTGAATATTTTTAACCACTTCGGCGCAAGCCTTCCAATGGTGCAAACCCCGGATGCATAGCTGCTTCCGTTCTAAAGTTATTCAAGTTTTTCTTGTGACCAGCTCAACTTGGACATACTATTAAGTGTAATCAATCAGGCTCCATACTAGTCGTACAGTGATAACGAGCAAGGTAACATAGCAAAAAACATTCAGTTAAAGGGTGGCCGCACACCGCCTACGCAATTTTTTGTTGATGGTTGCTATGCACGATTACTACTATTGTATACTTACAGGGGCTTCTCCACTACAACACAAGGACAAAGTACCTGCCGAAGGTGCCGCTCACTAATTTTAGAGCGAATCTGGAGGAAATATCGGGGCCTGGTTATAAAACTTTGTAGCACTTTTTTAGAGCGGTGCGGTAAGTTGGAGCTCCGCAATTTGGTGCACTACTAGCCGAGCCGATACTCTACTGCAAGACAACGAGTTCTTATCCATTTCAATATTACTTTATGATATATTCGTTCTATTTATAAGATATTGAAAAATTCTCGTTGTGGTGCAGTTCATTTTTTTGGGGTTTACCCGTGTGTAAAAATTTTGTGTCATTCTCATTATTAGATTCATACAAAATTTGGAACTTCAATTCCACTCGCAATTCTTAAGAAATAGCCCCACCCCCATATCTCGTACTACGAGTACGCGAGCAATTTTAAAAAGTTTGTATTGGTTCTAAAAAGAGCCCACCTATATCAAGAGTAAACAAACATCAATACAACAATAACAAGAGAGTCAGAAGCTTCAACAAGCGCAAGCTAGATACAACGACCCTTACCTTTCACGTACATTGGTTTACGTCATACAGCAGTCATGTGATCACTTATAGTTCGCATATTTTCTCTTAACCGTGTGCGTCCTTGGTAGTTAGAAGTTGGAAGTAATCCAAAGAAATCTTAATTGTGTACTAATGCGCTGAGGGTTCACACCCTTGGTGCTCTGGTTACTGTCATTATTACTATTATTGTTATATTACTACTATTATTACTGCTACTATTATTAACACTACCACCACTACTATCATTATTATTACTACCACTACTACTACTATTGCTACTCTTAGTGATGTGTTAGCAACTAGTAAGCTAGCCAAGCAGCCATAAATCAGTTAGAAACGATTGATGCAGTACAGGCTGACCGCTTAATGTGATTCCCCAATACTTTACCAGTTTTCATATCCACTGACTCCAGCAATGAGTCATTCAGCCAACCAAGCCTTTCATTATCTTCTATAAGTCTTAACTGAAGCTGTTCAGAAAGAGTTAGCAAACTGTAATTGGTCTTCGGATAACTCAATATTTACAACCAATGACTACTGTCACTATCATATTTACCACATCGCCAATATTATTAAGTTGATGTGTACAGTTATTCTTGAGTATAATTATGGTTCTTTTCTGTGCTAATAACTTTACGATTAAAGCAAAGCAAATCAAAAGCTAGTATGGGCAATCAAGAATAGCCAAGCTCACAGTAGTGATTGGAATGAGTGTCACTTGAATGGAAAAAGTAAGTATTATAAATTGGGGGAAGGAAGGCAGGGGGAGTGGGGTGGGGAGCAATATAAAGCAAAGTATATTACTGCTAGTTATTGTAGGATTTCAGTAATGCTGACTAAGCTAGCCTAGCGGGTAAAGTGTGAAGTTTCAGGAGGCATAATTATTGACTACCAGCTACCCTTCACCAACTCACCCTTCACATATTTTTTGATTTCCTCTTTCATCTTGTCATGTTCTTGTTCCATCTAAAAAACACACATACTAATCACAATTACAAATTTGAAATGTAATTTCAAACCTTCTCTGCAGCTTTCTCATCACAACGAGGGGCACCAGGAAAAGTGACCAGTATCACTGTCATATTATCTCTGCTGTTCTGTAAGACAGACAGACAGACAGACAGACAGACAGACATGCACACATACAAACATTGCAAATCATCAAACATCTTTTAAGGAGTAAAAAATTAAGGAACGACTTTCAATTCCATAAAAAAAACTCTCTACATACAATTTACGGCAACAATGAGCTAACCGTTGGGAAAAACACCAAATAATTATTCAACTACGAAGGTTCTGTAAAACACACCCACCAGACACTGTACTGTCTCCATTACTGGAAGCTACTAACAAAACAAACTTTTTTCTTTACAACAGATGTACCACACTTTGCTGTCTTATAGTATAGAGAAACCACAATTGTACTTCTCTACTACTGGTTTACAATATAGTATTAACAGAAGCTACATTCCGCATTGAGTTTGGCTTCAACAAATACCCGTATGGGCAAGTTCACTTAATGAGAATGAGCGATAGTATTAGGTGAAAATTGGGCATGTTTCGTATATTTAGTATAAATTCTTCCTTGTAATGCAAGAGAGGCCTTTTTTCCCACCTAAATTAAGGCTATATTTCGACACTAACCACAATATGCACAAGTCTAAACATAATCCAGGACTTTAAATATCAACCCTTTTGAAAACTACAATAAACTCCAGCATGTAATTGCTATGGCTTTACCACAATAAATCATACCAACACACAACCTGTCGTAGCAGGAACAAATGGCTATCAAGGTTTTCTCGTAGTTAAGAAAGACTAACCTGTGTGAATTGATGCAGGAACTACAATCACTCCTGAGTTGGATAAAGAATTGAACTTGTAATAGCTGGATTTTGTAATAGCTGGCTAAAATTAGCTAAATTTCAATAACTTAAAATTAATGTTAGCAGAAGAGTCTCTTCTACTACAAGTCTGCGTGTGAGTTGAGAGCTATACCCTTCTAATTGGACGTTTTCCTTGTGAATAACTAACTTTGTTTATACCCTACTTGAGCTAGCTTGCCCTTGATATGTGCAACAACAAAAAAAAAGTAAAATTTAGAAAAAAAAGTACATCATTACTACCTAATGGAACTATCTAAAATTTTGTACAAATTCATTTTTAACTACTACGTCAATATTAACAAGTGAACATAGTAATCTTATTTTTTTGAAGTTATCGTAGTATTGAAGTTTAATTTTATCAAGATGTTTCGATCCTGTAGGATCTTCATCAGCTGGAACGATAAGTTTAAAAAAAAAAGACTATTATGTTCACTTATATCTAAAATTTTATAGTTTAGATTCGTACAACTATTCAAAGGAGTATTAGAAGCAAGAAAATTGAGAATGTACTTAATAATTGACACTCTTTACAGACCCCAATAAACTTTCCAAACAAACATGCAAGAATCATAAAGTACTTCTATCTGACCCATTTTGCTATAATTCCACCTCTTTCAATAAACTTTGCCACCCACTTGTCAAAATCACCTTATGCAAGCAGATATCGATGAGTTGAGAACATATTTTTTTTATATCCATTCCTGTTTTCAGCCTTCCTAAGATAAAATCTGCTATATCTTCATTAGCCATGACGTCATAAACTCCATCACAGGCCAAAAGCACAAACTTGTCATCTTCACTTCTTTCGATGATTTCGGTCTCTGGCTCCGGAGATACCATTTGTTCAAAGGCATCCAAACCTGGCGCACTTTTGTAATCAAAATCTCCCAGTGCCCTTGAAACCGCCAACGATCCATTCACTCTTTGCATCATTACGGTGCCACCAGCATTTTCTATTCTTGCCTGTTCCTTATCGTTGTATGGTTTGTGATCCTCAGTGGAAAATTTGATTATATTCTTGACCTTGCCATCTTTGTCCTCGTTGTCTTTGTCCTCGTCGTCTTTGTAGCTACAAAGAAAACCTCTAGAATCCCCACAGTTTGAGAATATGATTTGAGTAGGTGTAATTGTACACACCAAGGCCGTAGAGCCACTACGGTCATTCAATGACCTCAATTCTTCATCTAATTTCCTGAATCCTTTCTTCATTTTCTTACCAAAATCTTCTTCCTTATTCAACTGTTTCAATTGTGCCAACAATTCAGTTGATGCTTTTTTTGCTACTTTTGACCCCGCATGGCCATCGAATACTGCAAACAAGCAAGTGTCCTTTCCTAAATCATCAATGCTGATAGTATGAGCATCTTCCATCTCAACTCTCCACCCTTGCATGGCAACAAGGGCATATTTAAGCCCGTTCTTCTCCCCAGAGTCAAATTGCTTTTCAGTCTTCGGAGTTGGTAGAAAAGCTCCCATTTTTGGCACTCAAGAGACAAACACAACAGACCTAAATGACGTGGAAGGGTAGGTATAAATGGGAATCTTTAGAGGCGTAGCACAGTTACGCTTTCACTTCCTGGTCACTCAAACACACCGAATAAAATCTGGTTGTCAATACGTAAGAATTCTAGTGTCCATACACTTTTGAAATCTCGCTGCTATCAGCCATTTTATTACTTGACGGGTTCGTGTGTATCAAAGATGCACATTGCACTTGACGTAAGTCTGACGTCATTGCGTTTGAGCTATAAATAACTAGTGCAAGCGCGCCGCCATAACGTTTATAGTCGTCTGCATTTTTACTCTGAGAATTCGCTGTAATGTCAGTGTTGTGTACATCCAGTGAGCATCCGTCGCTAATGATTGAAGGCTCAGTTGCACAAACGTTCTAATTAAATTCTCACCCATAATGGCAGCACAACCATCATCTGGGTAAAGTATCAACCCAGTGGCCTAGTAGAACAGTATATCAATTACACGTCATTCAACAATTTTATTTTGTACCCACAATACATTAGCATTTGCCTGTAGAAAAGTTTTCCATGTCTGGAGGGGCGACCATCACTTATGTATGAATTTGTTTAATTTATGGTGTATTATGTCTCATATTATAACTAGAAGCTATGTCCAACCAAAATTAGAATATGTTTACTTAAACAAGGCAAAGCAATAAAAGTTACTGCTATGATGAAATGAAATACTGAGTAGGGTAATAGGTTGCAATAAAATCATTCGGCGCTGCTGATAGTCCCCAAGATGGCCACACAGTTCTCTCTTTGTACTGCTATAGATAGCCTCTGGCACTGGCCAGGCGATCTCCCAGTGACTTCAAAAAGGAAAGGGAGCTTGGGTCTATTCTATTACTCCGGAGGTTTCTGTTGCCACTGGCTGGAAGAGCTGGTGGGATGCTAAATAGTGATATTATTCCAGCTTTTGTTCCTCTGCTCTAGCTGCTAGGCTAGTTCTTTCAATTATGTGTCATTACACCACTAGTAGTAGTAATAGTAGTAATAGTAGTAATACTAATAATAACAATAATAATAATAACAATAATAATAATAATGAGACAGACAGACATTGATATAACTCAGTATGCTTTCATTAGAGGGTTATAGTAGCTACTTAGCTCCTTGATGTAACACTAGACTTAATATCAGAAATTGGTTGAACTTGTAAATGTAATCATAAAATCAACTATATGTAATATAATGTCTGTAAAATAAAGTGAGAAAAACAACAACAAATGACAACTATATAATGTCTGTAAAACATTTGTTTGTTTGTTTCTCACTTTATTTAACTCGCTTACATGCCTTGGTTATACTTACCATCAGTGGTTACTGAAATGGAACTTCTTCAGTCTATACTTCACGGCAATTCCAAATACTTTTAGCAGTATGCACTATGCACTATTCTGCTGCTATACAAGTACGTGCTGTGAAACCAAATTCAGCATTTGCGATATAATATTGTCAGATGAACATGTAATTTTGACCAGCTTTGTGATGATCGACGAAGATGATGCTGAAGCTCCTTCATCCAGGCCAATTTCAGTGGATGAAATGTGGGTTACATTTAATGTGGATTCGACTATTATATGATAAGAATTGAAGTAGTTTTTACATATCAAGATTAAGCATGCATTTTGTGGAGATAGAGTCACCACAAATGAACTTGCGTATGGCAAATATTCGACTTCTGTGGGAACAAGAGCTATGTTGGCAGATCAGTAATAAGATCTATTGCAGCTGTGTTATGGAAGAGTTTGGCTGTTTTTATATAAGAGGAGGTAGATATCATGCTCCTAGTGTTGGCTGTGATGATGTCAAGTCAATTTTCTTTATGGAGGCCCTTTGTATGAAGTTTTACTATATTGTACATTTAGTGTCCTGTATTGACTTACACAACAACTGGCACATTAGTTTTCAATTAATGCCTGTTAATGATCTAATTTTCTATCCTGGAGAGAAGTGAGTAGGCAGGAGTGGTGAGGGGGGAATATGCATAGGCGACGGAAGGTGGGGGCTCAGGGGGCTCCAGCCCCCTAACTTGGATAGGTAGGAGGAGGCAGAGCCCCCCAACTTTTGGATAGTGAAATTTATTTTTATTACAAGCACCTAGTAGCAGGGTAGCTACACATGTCAATCAACTTGAACCATACCCACACTAAGTCTCCCACTGTGTGATCAGATCAGCGTTAGACTGCATGAATTCATATCAACTGCAGCATAGAAAACCTAAGGCAGTAGTCAGTAGTAGATGTGTTGTAAGGCACATACTGACATGTCAGTTGCTAGAATCATTCCAGTATCCCAAAGTCAAAAGAGTTGAGCTAAGAGATTAAGACTTGATTAAAGTATGTTTGAGACACTGGGTAAGAAAAGATGTGGCCTGTCTCTTCCTGACAAGCATGGACTGCCACAGCTCATTAATAACCTAAGGTTTCTGTAGTTGATTTTATAGAGTCCCTCAACTTTAAACCACTTCGGCCACCTATGATGAGGCATAGCCAAAGGGGTGCACCATCCTGCTATTATAGGGGGGGGGCACTCGAGACCAAGTATGATGTAGAGACTGGAACAACAACTTCGTTTACACAGTGCATTCAGTATCACTAGTATGCCACTTATATTTATCCCCAGCTTTCTTCTCACCAACAAAAATATTATAATAGGCATCAGAGGCAGGGCTAGACCCCTTTTCCCAACTGCAAATTCTGAATTAGGTAAAGGGTCTGGCCAGGTGAAACCCATATAAATCACAAGCTAGGTTGCCAATATGGTAGCCCGAGTAAAATGCATTGCTGAGAAATCAATTAGTTCTGATCACCAAGGATAAATTCCACAAAATCCATTCCTTGTGGATACATACATAGGTTGAACAAAGAAATGTTTGTTTGCGGTCAGTGAATTGTATAAACAGTCCAAACTTCACCTCTACCTCACAACTTCCACTTATGCTCACCACACTGTTTAAATACATTTTCTAAACCTTTATTATAAACATGTCATCAACAAAACAAACCAACATATACAATAAATGTGTAATGTAATCACAACGCCAAGTTCTAAGCTAACTTACTAGTTTGAACAGAAAAAGGGATCAGTATAGCAATAATAACATGATATTCAACAGTTTAACTAAAGGTGGAGAAAAAAATTATAAAAGGATCCAGTTATAAAATGAAAAGATGACTAAAGCTCGCTCTGTCCGTAAAGGGCAGTAGAGAATGACATGTAATCCAGAGCTCCCTCAACGGCATCAGGACCTGAATAAGGAGCCATACGCTGGATGCAGTATTCTGCCTGATCAGCAGGTAGCTCACGGCGCAACCCATCTGCAGTGATGTATGGCTAAAAGAAAGAGTGGAAAACAACAACAACAAAAGAAAAACAAAAAACACACACACAAAGAAACTATAATAACAATAACATAATAATAACAAATTACATTTACCTTATCTCCAGCCAAGATCTTGAACGAGTTCATCACTTGATCGGCAGTGTCCTGATCCACAGTCTCGCGTGTCATAAACTCCACAAACTGCTCAAATGTGACGTAGCCAGTCTCGTTGGGATCAATGTCTTCCCAGATCTTGTCAAAAACTGGGTCACTCGTCTGTTAATAGGAAGTTTCAATTAACAAGTTCCACGGGTGAATATACACCAAATGCAACTTACGGGATCACTTCCAAGCTTGTAGCCCAAACTGAGCAAGCAAGACCTGAACTCATTCTTGTCAAGTTGTCCATTTTGGTTCTGAATTTATAAAAGATGGGATCATGATATATGACAATACAATAACAAAAACAAACAAACAAATTACAATCAACAATAAATCCCTATATTTCACTGGCCAAAATACACCATCAACACAATAATGCGCCTGTCTGTCAGTGTATATATATATATACATTCATGAATAATTCATGAGCTTGGTAAGCACCAACATTTGCCATTTGCTGAATGGGTAAAGTGTCATCACATTCAGTAAAAGGCGATTAATTGTAGCTAAAAAGCGAGTGGAATCGACAAGGAAAGGCAGTGTAAGTCAAGGCTAAAGTTTTGCAAAAAGTTCACAATCATGATAGAAGGGCAGTGAGATTCAGAAGCAGGAGAGGTAGACAAAGGAGTAAGAGGGAATCTAGGACTCAAAAAGAAAGAATTGAGGAAGGAAGATAGGGGGATAAGAAAAGCTGAGAAAGTTCAGGAAAAAAGCAGGAGAGGGAAACTGATGTAGCCTTAACCAAGTGGTAAAGGATAACAATGAACAAAAATACCTCAGGGCATCATGCGCCACTGTGTAGTGGGTACTTGCTAGTTAAGTACATAACAACATTAACCCTCACCTTGTCAAAGTGGTTGAAGGACTTTCTGTACTCGGATATCTGCTCTTCTGTGAGACCCTTGGAGTCTCTGATGAGGATCTGGTTGTCAGTCTCATTGCGAGCCCGGTTGATGGCGGCAATAAGCTGACCCCAGTTGGCTCGGAGGGCTTCCATGGTATACTCGCTGTGTGGGTTATCAAAGATCAGAGCTTCTTCCAATGTCTAAGCAAACATCAACAACAAACTGCAGTGATGTACGTATGGCTAAAGAACAACTGATTATACAATTTCAAACAGACACAATCACTAATTTTTCGAAGTTGCTTAAAAATTTTTTTTATATTTTATTTTTTTATATTTTAACAACACGACACCAACTGACCTGGTTTGAAGTTTCCACTTCATCCAACTTGGCCTGATAGCTAACAGTCTCGGTCTGGAAGTTCTTAAGAGCCTCCAGCTGTTCCTCCATCGTATCCTTGCCTTGCATGCTGAGCTCCGCCAGAGCAGCACTACGGGCCTCAATGTAAGCTCCCACCTCTATGGCCATCTCGGCAAACTGCTTGCGCAACTCCTCGTTGCTCTTCTGTCTCTCAAGCTCCTCCATGAAGGACATCTCCCTGGCGGGCACCGCATCAAGTATCTTGCACCACTTGTCATAGATCAGCTGCAAGAGAAGAAGGGAAAATAAATAAATAAATTAATTAAATAAAAAATTTTAATAATAATTTCATCCAACCCCCCCCCCCCCCCCCCCCGCCAAAAGTATTCATGGTAGTTTAATCGTTGCAACCGGAATCACACCATATCACCTTTAATCTTCAGTAAAGTGAAAATATGAGGCTTTGACAGGATAAACAGAAAAATCATAATGCTAAATTTACCTTTATGCACACACACACACACACATTACCTCAGCAGTGAGAGTGGAGTAGGGGTTGTCAGTAGACCCTAGTTCAGCCATCTGAGAAGTAAGTGCATTGACTTCATTGTAAGTTGTGTTGGCCTCATCCAATGGACCTGATTTCCACTCCTCAAACTCAGCCTGCATCTGTTCGACATCAGCAATGGAATGGCAGACAAAATTCTCCTGCAAGTCGTCCAGAGTGTTGTCCATGCGGTTGTTGAATGTCTACACACACACACAAAGGCTAGTTATGCAAAGCCACATTTTCAGGACAAAAAATCACCCTATATGAATGCAAAATCATAATTGTTGTTTTTAAACCTTGCAACCCACTCATCACCACCAAAGGAGCAAGTGTTACTTACTGCAGCCAACTTGGCATATTCCAGTCGTAAGCCGTCCAACCTCTGCTGGGCCTCAATGCCAGCATCAATCCTTGCACTGCGGTCATTAGAGAGGTTCTGGAGGTTGGACAAAGTTTCCTTGATGCCCTCGAGGCGTGCATTCACGCTGTCGCTGTTGGCGTAATTGAGAGATTCAAGCTCCTGCGAGATGCTCTCAAGCTGGGCCACACGGGACATCTCGGCAGACATGTCGCTCTCAAACGTCTCGTGAACTTTCTTCAATGCCTGAAATATATGCAACACTTATATTTCATTCCATAACTCACAGAATAACAAAAAATACAATTAATTCCATTCTCTTTGCCATAGAGATGGTCAGAGTCATTCAAATACTGGTTGTTGATGTGCTTTTAAAAAAAATTCTTGTCATAAATATGAAGGATTGAGACAACCTCTAAGATAAGTGTGACCACAGCTGGTATAGTTTCTGTATTGTGACAGAGAACTTCTAATTCCTAAGGCCTTTCAGAGAGCCCATCTTAGTGCTTCACTATTGATCGCATTGTTGGGAATAGCCGCTAAGTTTTAAATTAGTTAAGTGCTGCGCAGATGACGTGAACTACCGTATTTAGAGTCCCTCAGGCCTTGAGTAGCGCCCTCACTGTGCGTGGGATGCTACAGTCTAAAGCCTTCAGGACATTAAAATCTTGTCTACCTGACATTATGATGAATGAAACAAATTTTGCTGCTCAGAAAATATTGGAATAAGCGATACATTCCTGTTCGGTTCATTCAGCTACAGTTAGCAAGCTTGTCTATTGAAGACAGCAGCCAGAGATGCTTACCATGACTTCCGCCAAGTTGCCATTTTGAATATCGTCATCCTTTGAAAGAAGTTCTTCTTTGCCTTCAATCCACTTATCCATGTTGTTTGCTCTGTGATCGAATCGAGCTGCAAGATGCTCCAGACGCTGAAGCCTGAAATATAGGAAAAACAACAACAACAATAAATTAATTACACTCTGCCCTACTAACTTTTAATCTCTGCCAAATCCACTACTTCTACTTTACACCGCGTACCTCCTCAATTCACTCAAGATGAATTCTTGCTTGGCTTTCTCTGCCGATTCCAGCTGCCTCCAAGCGTGGTTCACATCGGACACCAGCTTGCCCTCTGTTGGTACGTACGCAGGCCGGTTGCTGAGCCGGAGCTTAGTCTGCAGAGTGTGAAAGTGCGTCTCCAGGGCTCCCTTCTCCTCAGCCTTGGGGGGCTTGGTGGAAGTAGCATACTGGCGGAACTCCTCCAAGCGAGCTTGCGTCTCGGGGAGGGCATTCTCTTGAGTCCTGTCATTCAACCACGGCAAGGTCTCTGCGATCCATTGCAGCAGCTACACAAACACAAAGAACAGTGCATAATCAAAAGCTGCACACAGAAAAACGAATCAGGAGGGGGAAAATGAATCTCTCTCTCTTAGATAGAGAGAGCGGGGAAATGAAACTTTCCTTGCTTAGCAGGAGGGGCAATGGTATTGAAATACAGACACAATCTGTTGTGTACACGAGACTATTGCAGAGCTTAAAAGCATGCAAACTCTGCTCATTTCTTGTAACTAAGTAAAGTACCGAAAAGTATATACCAAGGGGTGAATTTTTTTTTTCAGCACAGGCAAATGCCACCTTTGCTTCCCTTATATTCAGCTCTACAGAACAGTAATATCCACACCACAATACTAACTCCCTTAACTCCTCTCTCTCTTACCTTCCTCCCTCCCTCTAGGAATACATGCACTATAAGAAGACATTTTGTTGGGCTTACAATTATGAATCCCATCATCATCCATTTACTTTATCCTAAACTAAATATGTGCACTTTCAGAGAAAATAGACAAGCCACAACCGAATGTCTGTACAAGGTACACAAGAAACCGCTGCCATGCACCTGACAGGCAAAGCAAACATCACACAAGTGAAAGAAAAACAATAAACAATCGCGCGTTTCTCCCTTATAAGGCAACAAACTGTCCACGAAGACTAACCACAGCCTCACTGCCAGGGTTGGTTTACACCGATCTTTCACCGAACGATTAGTGACGCAGAATCTACAAACAGCGCAGGCTCCAAAATGCAAACACGGGCCGTGAGATTGCTTAGGAGTGACCTCAATAACAACCAGCTTAATAACAATACCACTCTCCCAAACTTTGTGTACCATTGCTCCAGGTGCGAATGACTAACAAAAAAGGATCCCTCCCTTACTTTTAGGATGACAAACACCCATTGTTATGTCTCTGTAGACTTAACGAGTGTAGTTGAGAATGTGAAGAAAAGGAACAAAAAATAGTGACAGGTTGTTATTCAGTCATGCAAAGCTAACACTTTGAATCACCATGGCCGTTTTTGATCCACTGTCTCTTCTAGATTTTCCAGCTAGTATAAATTCTAGAAATTAACTGTTGCATATTCTTTTCTTTTTAACCAGCCCTCCACCTCCCATATTCCTTCATCCATACCATTGTGTACAGGTACCAACACAGCTGGTCTTAACCAATCCTTTTTAACAGAGTAAGCCCATTACACCCTACATTGCTGTGCCTATATTATTCCTAAACAGAGCCCACTACGACCATAACTTGAAGTTGTTTCTAATAATCCCTAATTAGAGACCACCACATCTTACATTGCTGGCCATCTCCTCATACTCCTCCATCATGCGTTCGTTCTCTTGATTGACTCCAAGGACTGTGCCGATTCTCTTGGCAGCGGTCTCAGTCTGGGCGGAGCTTGAGAAGGCGTGGTAATAAGATGACACATACGTCATGATAGCCCTTTCGTCAGGCTTGGGAGTGGCATGAATGTCTGTATCACACACAAACATACATAAGCTAACAGTAACGGAAAAATGATATGGTTCCATCTGGGAAATAAAATTTGCTGTCACTTCCTATTAAATATCCAGTAACTCTCTTGGGCTCGCACTATAATTTCGCCAGAGTGACCTGCCAACCTTTGGTATTGTAGGTAGTGCCAATTAAAAACAAAACAAAACAACAACAACACAAAAAAAAAACAACAACAAAAAAACCCCCCACAGAAACGTGAAAGTGTCAACTCGGTCCCAACGCATCAACATTTGCCATGTACTGGTTTTCTGTCAGTGGTCTGGAACTCTAAACACTTGTAGTTAAAACATCAAGATTCACTTTCACTTTGAGCCAAATAATATTACACGCTGTTATAGCAGCTTGTGTATTAAAAAAAAAAAAAAAAAAAAAAAAAAAAAAAAAAAAAAAAAAAAAAAGCTCTCAAAGAAAAAAGTTTGCATGTGGGAATATCTGTGCCTGCAACCCCACTCAACGAGGTGACAGAAATTTCCAGTGCAATGAGGTGTCAGATTGGAATTGGAGATAATGATAACTAGCACACTTGGAGCTTGGTTTCAAGCAAAGGAATGTGATTCTGACCTAGTGTAGAGCAATGAAAATACAAGTCCACCACAGATGAATGGTGGGTTCTAATTAGAATGACACAAGGTTTTAGCCGAGTTATATAATAGAAAGTTGCACTAGGACATTTTAGACACACACATACAATGTCTAGGTCAGACCAGACCACGCCTGCGTGAACGGGTAACGTCGAGGTCGCCTTCGTCGATGTCTCGAGTTGTCAAAGTGAATGTTTATAATGCACAAACTTTTTCATTCACCTTAGTTACGCTACTTTACTCACTTACTATTGTTCTAGCATGTAGTACTTATATTTACTATCGTGATTTAACCAATTGAAACTTTATTTCTACTGCTCAGTGAATTATCACAGAGCTGGTCCTTACTATTTCGAAACCTAGTGTTGGGATTTACGATCCCAACATACAAAAATAAATTTAAAAAATACTAAAGTCACAATCAACACAGCAGTTATCCAGTTGGTATCCTATTTTACCTTCAGCGTCCAACATTTTGGGAATGTCCAAGTCCCTCTCAGCCACTTCAAAAGCCAGGTTCAGGTTATGCATATCATCACTCTGTTACACACACACACACACACACACACGAACAACAGGTAGCAATCATGGAACAAACATCAGAAGTGAAAGCAATCAATGCTTTAAATTATGAGTAGAAAAAGAAAAGGAAAAAAAACCCCTCTTAATTAGGCCTCATGTCTAAGGGAAACCTAGCTACCACCTAATCAAATGAAGGAGTTACATCAAAAGGTCCTCACCTTCTTGAGGGAGTCGTAGTCAATGAGGTCAGGCCTGTGGCGATGGATAAGAGCACAGAAGGCAAGCCCATCTTTGAAACTGGAAATACAAACAGAAAGATAATGATACAAGAGTCGAGTAATCTCTCTAAACAAATGATTAAGGATAATGGTTTTATAAATAAAGGAACATGTTTGTTCAGGAAGTCACGTTTAGAATTAGGGTGTGAAGTAGTGTGAATTTT